>ERZ894183.8-NODE-8-length-161069-cov-26.158154_pt1 | contig 161069 bp, 155 predicted proteins | sample MGYA00380279_ERZ894183 | MGnify/ENA primary metagenome ERZ894183 (study PRJEB32331, sample SAMN06328422) | human gut metagenome | biome: human gut microbiome; feature: stool | host: Homo sapiens | collected 2013-06-26 ... | reverse complement strand
AACCTGAACAAGAAGCCTTATCTATTGTTTCCTTCAAGGACTGAGAGGCCGCTTCCCCAGTTAATAAATTAAATCCCAATACACTTACATTGAAATCCACCCAAATGCATTTGCTACCGAACTGACCAGAATAATAATAGCAAAGATTGGGCACAGATACTTGATCATTACGACAAATATCTTCTTTCTGCGGAATTTACTTTCCCCATGCCGGATTTCTTCTTCCATACGATCCACACCAACTACTTTAGATACAAATAAACTTGTCATCAACGCAGCAATCGGCATCATTACAGAATTGGTAAGGAAGTCAAAGAAGTCCAGGAACTGCATTCCGATAATCTTTACGAATGATAATGGTCCATATCCAAGGCATGACAATGTTCCGAGAATAATCATAATGAATCCCACAATAACTGTGGATTTCTTACGGCTCCATTTCAATTCGTCTTCTACTGTAGAAACTGCACTTTCTGTTAATGCGATAGAACTCGTAACAGCAGCAAATAATACAAGTAAAAAGAACAGGATTCCTGCAAACGTTCCAAATCCCATGCTGTTAAACACCTTTGGAATTGTAATAAACATTAATGACGGACCTGCCTGCAGCGTATCAGGGTCTCCACCTGAGAATGCAAATACAGCCGGAATAATCATCAGACCAGCCATAATTGCAATTGCAGTATCAAATACTTCAACATTCCTTGTCGAATCTTCGATGGACGTGTCTTTTTTCATGTAAGAGCCAAATGTGATCAAAATACCCATAGCAATTGACAGAGAATAGAACATCTGTCCCATGGCTGTTACAACCGTCATCCATGAAAAGTTTTTAGGATTTGGTACAAGGAAGTATTTCACACCAGCCAGCGCACCCGGTCTTGTCACCGAATAGATTGCAATGATCACAGACAGTACCACCAATATCGGCATCATAAACTTGGAAACACGTTCAATTCCATTACGGACACCCGCATAGATAATGATCAATGTGAACATACAGAAAACAATAAAGCATATTTCCGTAGAAAGACCATTGGATATAAAGTTTGAAAAATATCCATCTTCTGCTAATTTTGCGCCATTCCCTTTCAGGTATTCTACAAAATATTTAATTACCCATCCACCGATGACAGAATAATACGGTACGATCAACACAGGAATAATTGCATTGATCCATCCACCGAACGACAACCATCCGGCCTTTTTGCCAAAGGCTTTAAACGCACCAACCGGACTCTTTCTTGTCATACGTCCAAGAGCTGATTCCGCAACGATCATTGTATAACCAAATGTCAGCGCAAGCAGAATGTAGATCAGGAGGAATATACCTCCACCATATTTTGCGGCCAGATAGGGGAATCTCCAGATATTTCCCAGACCGACGGATGCGCCTGCCGCAGACAGAACGAATCCTATTTTTCCTGAAAAGGAACTTCTGTTATTTTTTTCTTTTTCCATTTCTCTTTCAGTTCCGATTTTCCATGATTACAATCAATCAGAACTTTCCCTCTTTCTTATCAGATTATATTATCAGACATTGATTATTCTTATATGCCAGACGATTTATTTTATCACATTTACGCAGTGAAGTCACTATTAATTTACAGATATTGCATTTGAAAAAGATCCCCGTCAAATGACGGAGATCTTTTTCAAATCATTTTATGTATTTTATTTATCGTATTCGTTCATCCACTTGATCAGTTCTACACAGTAGTCATCGTGTCTGTCTACAAATGTTGTATGTCTTGCTCTCTCCCAGAGAATCCATTTCGTATCCGGGATCTCGTCTGCCATAGTCTTTGCAACTAATGGTGAACAAAGATCAGAGATACCACTCATGATCAGTGATGGAACTTTAATCTCATGAAGCCTGTCGATATATTCAAAATCTTTCAGTGTACCGGATGGAACGAATTCGTTCGGTCCCCATCCATACAGATAAGCTTCTCCACCGGATTTCTTAGGTCTTGTACAGCACTCCGGAAGATCTTCTCTCCAGTAATTGCAGTATCTGTCCATATAGTTATCTACAGCTTTCAGATAAGCTTCTCCTGTGAAGTCATTACGCTCCAGGGCATCGTTAATCGCTGCTTGATCTTCTTCTGTCATCATCTTGATTCTGCGCATTCCTTCTCTTGCCCACAGGCTGCTGCTTGGATGACCGGAAGAAATGATGAATGATTTTACACCTTTTGCTCCACGTTCAATCGCATATGCAATCTGCATCATACCGCCCCATGACTGGCCAATGATATGGCATTCATCCAGTCCGAGGTGTTCTCTTAATGCATCCAATTCATCCAGCCAAAGATCCTGTGTCCACATCTCCGGATGTCCATCCAGGTAAGATTTACCGCAACCCAACTGATCATACATAATGATCATACGATCATCATCATCTGCAACATTATCCAGTACTTCAAAATAGTTATGTGTAGATCCAGGTCCGCCATGTAAGCAGATCAGCGGAGCTTTTCCGTTATCTTTCTGTTCTCCAACGATTCTGTAATATGTCTGATAGCCGTGGAAAGGCATATATCCTTCTGTTATTTTTGCCATTTTATCTATTCTCCTTTTCTTAAAAGATGCCGCAGACCGCTGGTCCGCGGCATTTTTTTATTATAATTTTCTGACACCCCTTGTCAGTTAAATTTTCTTATGAGTAAGTAAAGTTACTTACTTGCAGCTTTTTCTATGTACTTTAGAAGTATTAGATAGCTCTTGTGTATTCTTTCAGCCATTCTCTTTCTTCATCAGTCAGATATGGACCAACTTTCTCGTAGCAGGCTTTGTGATAATCATTCAGCCATTCTTTCTCTGATCTTGTCAGTTCTTCCGGATCGATACCATCAAGGTCGATTGGTACGAAGTTCAGAGTCTCAAAGTGCATGAACTGTCCATATTTATTCTTCTCACCGTTTACAGTAAGCAGGTTGTTCTCGATACGGATACCAAAATCTCCTTCTTCATAGATTCCCGGCTCATCTGTAATTACCATACCAGGCTCAAACTGATGATGTTCGTTCTTAGAAGGAACGATGTACCAGCGGAATCCTGTTGGCGGCTCGTGGATACTTCCAAGATATCCGAAACCATGTCCGGTTCCGCACTGGAAGTCTTTGTTCATATCCCAGATTGGCTGTCTTGCCAATACATCCAGAGACCATCCGTGGTTACCATAGAGGAAGTTTGCTGCGCTTAAGTGCTGCATTGCTCTGTATACAGCTGTGTAATATTTCTTCAGTTCCGGTGTGATATGTCCCAGTACTGTTGTTCTGGTAATATCAGTAGAACCTTCATAATATCCGCCGCCTGTATCGCTCAGAAGCATACCGCCTTCTTTTAATACAACGTCTGTCTCTTTAGACGGTGCATAATGCATCATTGCAGCGTGCTCACCGAAAGCCTGCAGAGGTTCGAATGAGTCACGGATATATCCTTCCTGTTCTGCACGCAGAGCTGTCAGTTTATCTGAAGCAGAAAGCTCTGTAATCTCCATCTTGTCATAATTTTTCTTAACCCAGTAAATGAACTTCGTCAGTGCAATACTGTCTTTCAATTCTGCATTTTTGATATTTTCAATCTCAACAGCATTCTTAATTGCTTTCATCAAGATAGTCGGATTAGCTCCTTCTACTACCTTACATGGAAGACTCTTATACAGTGCATAGTTCATCTTCATCGGGTCAATCAGTGCAACCTCATCTGCACCAATCTTCTTAGCATCTTCGTAAATATCATTGTATGGATGAATGTTGACATTATTCTTTGCCATCTCTTCTCTGATGCGGTCATTCAGTTTGCTGTCATCGATATACAGATCTACACTGTCTTTACGTACGATCACATAGTCCAGTACCAATGGGAAGAAGTCAATATCATCTCCTCTGAAGTTCAGAAGCCATGCGTTATCATCCAGAGACGCAATCAAATGTACCGTTGCTCCGTATTCAGCCATCTTCTCACGAACTCGTTTCAGCTTGGATGCAACATTCTCTCCTGTATATTTGTCTTCCAGGAAGAAACAAGGTTTCTTAGAAAGAGACGGGCGATCTTCCCAGATCTGGTCAATCAGATCTACTTCATATTCGATCGTGATATTCTTTGCGCCCAATACTTCTTCATATTCCTGTCCTTCTCCCATAGAAAGAACACGGCCGTCAAATGCGACTTTACCGCCTTCCGGGATCTTCTGGGCAAGCCATTCTGTTGTAGATGGAGTATCATCAACAAACATCTTCATCAGGCGGACACCACTGCCTTCCATCTCGGTCAGTGCCTGTGTGAAATATCTTCCATCTGTCCACAGACCTGCGTCATCTTTTGCGATTACAGCTGTTCCGTAGGAACCACTGAATCCAGTGATGAACTTTCTTGCTTTGAAATGCTCTCCTACATACTCACTTTGATGGAAATCTGCAGTTGGCACAACATATGCATCGATATTCTGCTCTGCCATCAGTGCGCGAAGCTTTTCAATACGCTTTGCTACTTCTGTCATTTTGTTTTCCTCCTTAGCTACGTAATCTTTCCTCTTCTGCCAGTAAAACAGATTTCCCCATCGGCATCTGATTTATAGACTACGCTCTATATCTGGTTAAAATTATAACACTTTCGCGAAATGTTGCAACACTAAAAGCAATTATTTTATCTTTTTTTCGAAATTTTTCACAAAATTTATATACAGAAAACTTTAATGAAAAATATTTTCTGCATATTCAGATTGCATCCGCAGAACCTGCCAACGGTAGCTTCTTCCGAATGCATGACAAAAAAAGAGACAACCAAAACTGATTGTCTCTTTTTTATCATTTTTCAAAAATTAATCCTGAGCAATGATTTCTTTTTTGTTGTATGAACCACAAGCCTTGCATACTCTGTGAGGCATCATTAATTCGCCACACTTGCTGCATTTTACCAGGTTTGGTGCGCTCATTTTCCAGTTTGCTCTTCTTTTGTCTCTTCTTGCTTTAGAAGATTTATTCTTTGGACAAATTGACATAGGTTACACCTCCTTAAAATTCTTAAATACATCACGGATAACTGACATTCTAGGGTCGAGCCCCGTATCTTCACAGTTACAGGTACCTTTATTCAGGTTCTGACCACATACGTTGCAAATACCTTTACAGTCTTCGCTGCATAGAATTTTCGTCGGCCACCCTACCAATAACTCGTTGTAGACCAATTGTTCTACATCTAAGCTATATCCGTCAATATAGTTATTCTCGTCTAAATCTTCTGACTGATCATATGCATCTGACTCTGTATCAATCTTATGCTTGAAGTCAAGTGTCACCTTCACTTCTACATCTTCCAGACATCTGTCACATGGTGCAACTGATGTAATCTCAGCTTTACCAGTCACTTCCAACTTGCGGTCACCTGCATATTCTACAGACAATTCAAGTGGTGTCTTCTCTGTAATTGCATAATCTCCCATCTCAGACTTGAAACAAGTCATTTCAATCGGAACAGATTCATGTATTGCTTTATGCTGCTCAGACAGAACGTCGGATAGGTTTAATATCATAGTATCGTCTCCTATTCACACACTAGACTATTATATCATGTAAAATTATTTTGTCAACAGAAATTTACATTCTTTTAGTCATTTAGTCTTAAACTAATTTTGCTGTTTCACGAGCAATAGCTAACTCTTCGTTTGTAGGAAGGACAATTACTTTTACTTTTGATTCTGGTGTAGAAATTACGGTTGTCTCTCCGTGAACATTCTCATTCTTTTCTTCGTCGAGCTCTACGCCAAGATATCCAAGGTAATCACAGATGTCTTTTCTGAGGTCCGGAGCATTCTCTCCAACACCGGCTGTAAATGTGATTGCATCTACACCGTTCATTGCTGCTGTATAAGATCCGATATATTTTGCAACACGGTATTTGTAAGTATCCATTGCAAGCTGTGCTCTTTCGTTTCCGTCAGCAGCTGCCTGTCTTACATCACGGAAGTCAGAAGACACACCGCTGATTCCAAGAAGTCCTGACTTTTTGTTCAGGATATTCAGCATCTCATCTACGCTGATATCTTCATGATTGCAGATGAACTGAAGAACTGCAGGATCAACATCTCCACTACGTGTTCCCATAACAAGTCCTTCCAAAGGAGTAAGTCCCATACTTGTGTCTACGCATTTTCCACCGATAGATGCGGAGATACTTGCACCATTACCAATGTGGCATACAATAACCTTTGCATCTTCTTTTCCAAGAAGTTTTACAGTTTCACCAGATACGAACATATGGCTTGTTCCGTGGAAACCATATCTTCTGATGCTGTATTTCTCATAATATTCATATGGGATTGCGTACATAGCTGCTTTCTTTGGAATATTCATACCAAATGCTGTATCGAATACTGCTACATTCGGTTTGCCAGGCATTGCTTTTTCGCAAGCTTCAATACCGATCAGGTTTGCAGGGTTATGAAGAGGTCCGAGGTCGAAGCAGTCACGAACAACTTTCTTCACGTCTTCTGTTACAAGTGTTGCATCACTGTAAATAGTACCTGCATGCAGTACACGGTGTCCGATTGCTGTAATCTCATCCGCACTTTCGATCACACCATGCTCTTTATCCTGTAAAGCATCCAGTACTAACTGTACTGCTACACCATGATCTGGCATTGCCTGCTCTACAACATATTTATCTTTTCCTGTTGGTTTGTGTGTTAATACAGATCCATCGGCTCCGATTCTTTCACAGATACCTTTTGCAAGAACGCTCTCGTTCTCCATGTCGATCAACTGATATTTTAAAGATGAACTTCCGCAGTTCATTACTAATACTTTCATATTATTTCTCCTCTTACTTTATCTTTTACTGATTCTGGCACTGAACTGCTGTGATTGCAACAACACCTTCAATATCCTTAGCACTGCATCCTCTTGAAAGGTCGTTAACAGGTGCTGCGATTCCCTGTGTCATTGGTCCGTAAGCTTCTGCTTTTGCAAGACGCTGAACAAGTTTGTATCCAATGTTACCTGCATCAAGGTTAGGGAAGATCAGAGTATTGGCTTTTCCTGCAACCTGGCTTCCTGGTGCTTTAGCTGCTCCAACAGAAGGAACAAGTGCTGCATCAAGCTGCATCTCTCCGTCTAACATAAGATCCGGATTCTCAGCTTTTGCGATCTTAACAGCTTCCTGTACTTTTGTTACGTCATCGTGTTTTGCACTTCCCATTGTTGAGTAAGAAAGCATAGCAACTCTTGGATCAGCACCAACGAGCTGTTTGAAGCTTTCTGCTGAAGACTGAGCGATTGCTGCAAGCTCTTCGGATGTAGGATTCTGGTTCAGTCCGCAGTCAGCGAATACAAATGTTCCGTTCTCTCCCATGTCGCAGTCAGGTACTACCATAACAAAGAATGCAGATACAAGCTTTGTTCCTGGTTTTGTCTTCAGGATCTGAAGGCATGGACGAAGTGTGTCAGCTGTAGAGTGGCATGCTCCGGATACCATTCCGTCTGCATCTTTCATCTTAACCATCATTACACCATAATATAAGTAATTAGTAAGAAGAATCTCTCTTGCCTGCTCTTCTGTCATTCCTTTTTTCTTTCTCAGTTCAACAAGTGTTGCTACATATTCGTCTGTCTTCTCATATGTAGCAGGGTCTACGATTGCAGCTCCTGTGATGTCGAAATCCCCTTTATTCTTAGCGATCTCTTCTTCGCTTCCGATCAGGATCAGGTTAGCTGTTCCTTCTTTTAAAATTGCCTCTGCTGCCTCATAAGTTCTGATGTCTTCGCTCTCTGGAAGAACGATTGTTTTTTTACAACTTTTTGCTTTTGCTTTGATTTCATCTATAAATCCCATGATAAATAGACTCCTTTCCAAATATTTTTCTCAGTATTTTCATTATAATACAAAGAACCCCTGTGGACAAGGGTTCTTCCTGTAATCTTATGTCTCTTTTTGCGTACAATGTACAATATCCGTTATATTTTGCTTCTGATATATTACATTTTCACGACATTATAATTGAAAAACGTGACTTACGATCGCAAAATACACACTGATCGTACTGATATCAACCAATGTAGAAATCAAAGGCGTTGCCATGATCGCCGGATCCAGCCCAATCTTTTTCGCAACCAATGGCAATGTACATCCAACCACTTTCGCAATCAGTACGGTACATGCCATAGTAAGTCCAATGGTAAACGCCATGGTGGCATCTCCCTGGCCCATCAGCATAATTCGGATTCCATTCACCACCGATAAGATAATGCTGATACAGAATGCAATTCGGATCTCTTTCCAGATCACCTTAAACAGATCAGAAAATTCAATCTCTCCAACTGCCAGCCCACGAATCACCAGTGTCGAGCTCTGTGATCCACAGTTTCCACCGGTTCCGGTAAGCATCGGAACAAATCCCGCAAGCTGCGGCATCAGTGCCAGTGCATTTTCATAGCTGTTCATGATCATCTGTGTTACGGTTGCAGACAGCATCAAAAACAGCAGCCACGGAATACGACTCTTTACATGTTCAAATATCGATGTCCCGAAATACGAATCTTCATTCGGATTGACACCTGCCATGATACTGATATCTTCCGTTGTCTCCTCCTGTAATACCTGCATGGCATCATCAACCGTTACGATACCCACCATGCAATTTTCATGATCCACGATTGGCAGTGCGATCAGTCCATACTTGGTAATGGTATTTGCCACATCTTCCTGATCGTCTGTTGTACGTGCATACAGCATATTGGTATCCATGATCTCTTCTATTGTCTTGGATTCACTGCTTGTCAGCAATTCTTTTACATCAACCTGACCGATCAGATGGCGCTGTTCTGTAACATAACAGGTATAGATTGTCTCACGGTTCAGCCCAACCTGGCGGATCTTCAGAATCGATTCTGCAACCGTCATTTCTCTGCGAAGCGCAATATAATCTACATTCATCACGCTTCCGGCACTGTCTTCCGGATATTGTAACAGTTGATTGATCTGTTGACGCTTTTCTTCATCTGTAACCATCAGAAGTCTGTCCACTACATTGGCAGGCATCTCTTCCAACACATCAACGGTATCATCCAGATACATTTCCTCCATGATCTCTTCAAGCTCGGAATCCGTCAGTGCATTGATCAGGTCCTCTCGCGTATCACTGTCCATATAAGAAAATGTCTCTGCAGCTTCTTCTTTTGCAAGCAAACGGAATACCAGCACCATATGCTTCTGATCAAACTCTTCCAGAATCTCCGCAAGGTCTACAGGATACATATTTGTTTCCAGTTCTTCTTTCAGTTCTTTATATTCTCTCGCATCCAGCATGTCTTTGATACGTTCTTCAGTCAGCTCTTCTCTGTCTTCTACGTAATCAATATCATCTTCTTCTCGCTGTCCGTCCTCCAGGGACTGCTCCTCATTCATCTTCTCTTCCATAACAATATGCATCCTCCTTTCTTCGAATTTTGCTGGGTAAACATCCCATTTGCGTACCCCACTATTGTATAGTATAATCAATTCCAGAATGTTATACAAGGAGATTCTTATGAAAACTGTTGGACTTATCACAGAATACAATCCATTTCACAATGGACATCTTTATCATATAGAAAAAGCAAAAGAACTGACCGGTGCCGACCGGGTTATAGTCATCATGAGCGGCGACTATGTGCAACGTGGAACTCCCGCCGTTCTTTCCAAGCATTCAAGGGCACATATGGCCCTTTTAAACGGTGCATCTGTTGTGCTTGAACTTCCGGTCTGTTATTCCTGCGCAAGTGCAGAATTCTTTGCAAAGGGTGCAGTATCTGTCTTAGACGGTCTTGGCTGTATAGATGCGCTTTGTTTTGGGAGTGAATGTGGTAATCTGGAACATTTAACATCCATTGCACACCTTCTGTCTGCCGAACCAGAAACCTACCGTCACCATCTCCAGAGTTCATTAAAAAATGGCATGTCTTTTCCGGCAGCAAGATGTCACGCTCTCGAAAAAATGACTGGCGATGCCTATGCTTCACAGATTCTTTCTGATCCCAATAATATACTGGGAATTGAATATCTGAAAGCTCTTAAAGAACTGAACAGTCCGATTGTTCCATTTACCTTAAAAAGAGAATTTTCCGGATATCATGACACAGAACTTCATGACTGCTCCAGTTCTGCTTCTGCAATCCGAAAAGTCTTGATGAATATTCCGGCATCCCCGTACCTGCCGAAAAACATATCCGCACAGCTAAGCGAGCAATTACCACCCGGTTCTTTATCTATTATACAGAATGAATGGAACTTTTCCTGTCCTGTGGAAGCAGATGATTTTTCACTGTTGTTAAAATACCGCCTGCTGAGCGAACCCCATGAATCTCTTTGCAAATACCAAGATGTATCTGAAGAGCTTTCCAACCGAATCATCCGGAACCGGAATCAGTTTCGCTCTTTCGGACAATTCTGCACCCTTTTAAAAACAAAAGAACTGACTTACAGCCGTATCAGCAGAAGTTTACTGCATATTCTGCTATCCATAACCACAGAAGATATGCATGCATACCAGGACAATTCCTGTTCATATGCGCGTATTCTTGGTTTCCGAAAAGAACATACCGATGTCTTACGCGCGATGAAAGATCATGCTTCCATACCGATCATTACCAAACTAGGCAAATCAGCATCTCTTTTGTCACCGGAAGCTTCACGTATGTTGAACCAGACTTCTTTTGCTTCCGACCTGTACGAAAGTGTTATCTCCGATAAATTCGGCATACCGTTCACAAGCGAACAGCAAAAGCAGATTATACGTGTATAGTACTTCGACATATGATATTTTCTACGTTTCCCTTTGCATACTTTTGTATACAAAAACATGCGGCGTATGACGAAATATCTTCTTCCTGCGAATGAAAGCTGAACTTATTTCATCATGCGCCGCACATTTTATTATACATTACATGGATTTATTTTTAATTTTTGAAACTATGTACAGGAGCCGGAATTCTTCCTTTTCTATTTACAAATGCACTACAATCATATTCGTTAACAGGAATGATCGGAGCATATCCCAGCAGTCCGCCAAATTCGGCAGTCTCTCCTACATCTTTTCCGATAACCGGAATCAGACGTACAGCTGTTGTCTTCTGATTCACCATACCGATTGCCATCTCATCTGCAATAATTCCCGAAATAGTTGAAGCTGTTGTCTTACCTGGAATTGCAATCATGTCAAGTCCTACCGAACATACACATGTCATTGCTTCGAGTTTTTCGATCGTAAGAGCACCCATCTCTACTGCATCGATCATGCCTTTATCTTCACTGACAGGAATGAACGCACCACTTAAGCCGCCTACATAAGATGAAGCCATGACGCCGCCTTTTTTCACCTGATCATTCAGCATAGCAAGTGCTGCTGTTGTTCCCGGTGCTCCAACACGCTCCAGACCAATTTCTTCCAGGATCTCAGCCACACTGTCTCCTACTGCCGGAGTCGGTGCCAGTGACAGATCGATGATTCCGAACGGAATGCCAAGTCTCTTCGATGCCTCTCCTGCAACAAGCTGTCCCACACGAGTTACCTTAAAAGCAGTCTTTTTGATTGTTTCGCATAATTCTTCAAAACCTTTGCCACGTACCTGTTCAATTGCATGTTTTACAACTCCCGGTCCACTGACACCTACATTGATCACTGCATCTCCTTCTGTCACACCGAGGAACGCTCCCGCCATAAACGGATTATCATCCGGTGCATTACAGAATACCACAAGTTTTGCACATCCCAGAGAATCATTTTCTTTTGTTGCTTCTGCTGTTTCCTTAACAATCTCACCACACAGACGCACCGCATCCATATTGATTCCCGTCTTTGTAGAACCTACGTTGATGGAACTGCAGATTCGATCCGTACATGCAAGTGCCTGTGGTACAGAACGGATCAGATTCTCATCACTCTTTGTCATAGACTTTGACACCAGTGCTGAATATCCGCCGATAAAATTCACTCCGACTTCTTTTGCCGCTTTGTCCAATGTCTTTGCAATTGTCACAAAGTCTTCCGGACTCTTACATGCAGCACCGCCAATCAGCGCCACTGGTGTAATAGAAATTCGTTTGTTTACAATCGGAATACCGAATTCCTGTTCAATCTCTTCTCCGGTCTTTACAAGATCTTTTGCAACCGTAGTGATCTTGTTGTAAATATTTTCATTTAATTTATCAAGATCTGCATCTATGCAATCCAACAGGCTGATTCCGAGAGTAATCGTACGTACATCCAGATTTTCCTCAGCAATCATCTGATTTGTCTCATATACTTCATATTTGTTTATCATGTATTTTTTCCTGCCTTTCAGTGATTTTACTTATAATCTGTGCATTTTTTCAAATATTTCTTCTCTCTGGCAGTGAATAGTAACACCAATAGAAGTTCCGATCTCTTCCAGTTCTTTTGAAACTACGGCTACTTCTTTACTGCAATTTGTCACATCAACAATCATCATCATGTTAAAGTATCCATCCACGATGGTCTGCGAAATATCAAGGATATTAATGTTAGTTCCTGCAAGATATTCACATACTTTTGCAATAATACCTACGGTGTCTTTTCCTACAACTGTAATTACACATTTCTTCATGATTTGTTTTCCTCCTGTTGTCTTCACATCGTTTCTTACATTTTTGCTTCATTCTTATAATGCAATGATATCAGATACCTGATCTCGTTTGGCTACCATCATCGGAATATCATCTCCTTTATAAGGATTGTCACCGATACTGATCTCCAGTTTGACCGTTTCGTATGCCAGTTCTTCGTAATTGTTCTCTTTACTCAGATGTCCCAGAACTACATATTGCAGGTCATCATGTAATATATCGCAAAGAAGCTTTCCAGACAGTTCATTAGAAAGATGTCCCCTGTCGCCCATTACCCTTCGTTTCAATGGATATGGGTAAGGTCCTACTTCCAACATATGTATGTCATGGTTTGCTTCCAGAACGACCGCATTCAGATCGCTCAGATGTTCTACGGTATAATCATCATATACCCCGAGATCCGTTGCAACTGCAACAGATTTTTTCCCATTTTCAATTCTGTAACCAGACGGTTCATTTGCATCATGGGAAATTGCAAACGGATCTATATTCAATGTTCCAAGTGAAAATGGATGATCTATCTCTATCTCATGTAAAAGGCCTTCCGGAAGTTTTCCGAGACTTTTACAATTCCTGATTCCTTCAATGGTTCCGGGCGTTGCATAGATTGGAATCTCATACTTTCTGCTGAACACACCAAGTCCCTGAATATGATCTACATGTTCGTGTGTGATCAGTATTCCCTCCAGCTCATCCCCTTTTATCTCCAACTTTGATAATCCTTCTTCGATTCTTTTCTTGCTGATTCCTGTATCTACCAGAAGATGTGTCTGATCATCTCCTACATAAATACAATTTCCACTGCTTCCACTCGCAATGCTGCATAATCTCATACTAAATAATATCTGCCTTTCCTATAAATCTTCCACGATCTTATTCAGCTGGATCTTTGTCTCTTCAAACTGTCCGCTGTTATCGATCACCCGGTCACAATGACGCATGAACAGATCTTTCGGAAGCTGTGCTTCAAAAATCTGATCGACCTTGCTGTCTTCATATCCTCTTGCGTATTTTAAACGTTTTCTTCTGATGGAATCCTCTACATACACATACCAGAGTTCATCACAAATTTCCTCATAATGATCTTCTATCAGAAGTGCGCCTTCTATCAGCATCAGATTCGTATTCTTGCGTTCTTCTCTTGTGATCTTTTTCTGAATCTCTTCTTTTACTCTCGGATGTACAATTCCATTTAACACAGAAAGTTCAACTCTGTCGGCAAATACAATGTCAGAAAGCTTCGCACGATCCAGTTCACCTTTTTCATCCAGGATTTCATTCCCGAAATGAGCCACAATTTCATCAAAGCATTCTGTTCCTTTTTTCTGTAGTTTCTTTCCTACTTCATCCGCCATACAAATAGTCGCACCATACTTATTATTCAGATATTCCAGAATCTGTGTCTTTCCTGCGCCTACTCCTCCGGTAATTCCTATAATCTTCATCTTTCACACCTCTTATTTTGCTTCATACCAGTTATCTCCTGTATGCATATCTATCTCAAGCGGTACTTTTAATTCTGCCGCATGTTCCATTTCTTCTTTCAAGATATTCTGAACCTCATCCAGCTCCGGCTCATACGCCTCGATCAAAAGTTCATCATGTACCTGTAATACAAGTCTTGATTTCATCTTCTGGTCTTTCAGTCTCTGATTCACCCGGATCATTGCAATCTTGATGATATCAGCTGCTGCTCCCTGAATCGGTGAATTCATTGCCACACGCTCACCGAACGAACGCTGCATGAAGTTGCTGGAAGAAAGCTCTGGTACCGGTCTGCGTCTTCCAAAGAGCGTCACCACATAACCTTCTTCTTTGGCATGCATTACTGCATGATCCAGAAATGTCTTAATTCCCGGATAGGTTGCAAAATAATCATCAATATATTTTGCAGCTTCTTTACGTGTAATACTTAAATCCTGGCTTAATCCGAACGAACTGATTCCGTACACGATACCAAAATTTACAGCCTTTGCATTTCGCCTCTGCTGAGGAGTTACTTCATCAAACGGTATATGAAATACCTGTGATGCCGTAATCCGATGGATATCACTCTGTTCCTTGTATGCCTGGATCAGATGCTCATCTCCTGAGCAATGTGCCAGAACACGAAGTTCAATCTGCGAATAATCGGCATCCACAAATCGATATCCTTCTTCCGGAATAAATACTTTACGGATCAGACGTCCAAGTTCCATCCTTACCGGAATATTCTGAAGATTCGGTTCAGTACTGCTGATTCTTCCGGTCGCCGTAATCGTCTGGTTAAATTTTCCATGAATCCGCCCATCATCCTGAATATAATTCGCCAGCCCGTCTGCATATGTGGACTTGAGTTTGGTATATTGACGATATTCCAGAATCTTTGCGACTACCGGATGTTCCGGTGCAAGCTTTTCCAGTACATCTGCCGCAGTCGAATAACCTGTCTTTGTCTTGCGCCCACCCGGGAGCTTCATATTTTCAAACAGTACAACTCCAAGCTGCTTTGGTGAATTAATATTAAATGTCTCACCTGCTTCTTCGTAAATTTCTTTTTCCAGTTCGGCAATTTTACCCGCGAGTTGATCGCCATACTGTTTCAAAGCATCCGCTTCTACACGGATTCCATTTTGTTCCATATCAAACAATGTGAATACCAACGGCATCTCAATATCCCGGAACAACGTATCCATCTTTGTATCCCGTAATTTCTGCCGCAGAACCTCTACCGACGCATAATTTACATAAGACTCATAGCAGGCTTTCATATCCTGATCGATCTTTTCATCAATCATCAGACCCAGATGTTCTCTTGCAACATCTTCCCATGTATAATTATTTTTAAGTGGATTCAAAAGATATGCAGCCACACTAACATCAAAGCAGTTTGCCTGATTCCGGATTGTTACCTGTTCCATAGACTCTTTTAAATGGAACATTGCATACGTTTCTGCCTTCTCAGCCACATCCGCAAGTTTTTTCAGTAACCATTCTCCGGTTATGTCTTTTTCAACTTTGATACAATAACTTTCCTCTTTTGAAAAGCACAGTCCGATACCTCCAAGTCCGGCCTGATCTGCAAACAACGGTAATACATTTTCCAGATCTTTGAAGATTACGGCGCCTATTGTACTTGCTTCTTCCGCCTGTACAAAGACTTTCTCCGCTTCTGATTTGGAAGTAATGATCTTAAATCCGTCCTCGACCTTGTTGGCCGGTGCCGAAACATCGAATCTGGAAAGAAGATTTTTAAATTCCAGTTTCTGGAAAAAGATATATGCTTCTTCCGTATATAGATTACCGAGCTTTGCTTCGGATAGTTCATACGGGAAATCAGCCTTTACATTGATCGTTGCCAGCTCTTTACTGAGCACCGCAAGATCCCAGTGTTCACTTAAAGCCTTGGATGCTCTTGGCGGTTTCAGCTCATCCACATGTTCATGCGCTTCTTCAATCGAATGATACTGTGTAATAATCTTTGTCGCTGTCTTCTCCCCGATGCTTGGAACTCCTGGAATATTATCTGCCGTATCTCCCATCAGTGCCTTCAGATCAATAAATTCTTTTGGCGTCACCTGATAACGTTCTTCAACATCTTTAGCGTAGTAATCTTCAATTTCTGTCTTGCCCTGCTTAGTCTTCGGAATTCGGATTTTTACATGCTCTGTCGCAAGCTGCAGCAGATCGCGGTCTCCGGAAATAACGGTAACTTCCATACCCTCATTCTCACATCGATTGGATAATGTTCCAATCAGATCATCTGCTTCCAGGCCGGCACATTCAATCGTCTTAACCCCCATTGCGTGAAGCACTTCTTTGATCACCGGAACCTGCTGCCTTAACTCATCAGCCATCGGCTTTCTTGTTCCTTTATATTCTGCATACATCTTGTGTCTGAAAGTCGGGGCGTGAACATCGAATGCCACCGTCAGATATTCTGGTTTTTCTTCTTCCAGAAGTTTAAACATAATCGTTAGAAATCCATATATTGCATTTGTATGAAGGCCCTCCGCATTCGTCAGATCCGGCAGCCCGTAAAAAGCCCGGTTAAGAATACTGTGGCCGTCAATCAGAACAATTTTACTGCTCATTTTGTCTCTCCACCTAAATAGTTCATTTCTTATAAAATCACTATCTTACTATACACCAATTTGTGCCTTTTTAAAAGGTTAATTTTTCTCACTGATTTTCTTTCTACGGTTTCTTTTCATTTTTAGAAAAAGGGGATTGACAGACATTACATTTATAGTTATAATTTATTTTGTTGTGTAAGCAACATATATGCGGATATGGCGGAATGGCAGACGCACAAGACTCAAAATCTTGCGGAGGTGACTTCGTGTGGGTTCAAGTCCCACTATCCGCATTCAAAAAGCCCAGTAAAATCAAGGGGTTTAACGATTAGAGACATTTACTTTTCTTACTATTTTTGTTACTATGGTTTCGTAAGAAGTAAATGTTTTTTTATACTCTTCCAGCACATTCCATGAATTTGCTCTTTTCTTCCATGGAACTCACATCGTATGTATAATTTTCTTCATTTACTTTTTCCGTATGACCCAACAAAGACACTGCTACTGTTCCAGATACACCGGCACATTTCATATTAGAATTCAATGTTCTTCTGATAGCATGGATACTTTTCTTGTTATGGAATTCTGCTGTTGTTGTGTTATTAACTGCACAGTCTGATATTCTTGAAGCATACACTCTTCCCCTGTCATCTTGAAAAACATACTCGCCTAACCAGCCATTCTTAAATTCAAACTCTTTTACTTTTCTTAATACCCTTGCCATATCATCTGTCAATGGATTATCTGAGTCGGCGAATTGTTGAGTCAGAACATGAAACTGTCCGTCAGCAATGGAATAAAGCTTCTCTTGAAAAGAGTGTATCAGAAATTCACGAACGGCAGCAGGACAAAGAAAAGCACACCTAAAGGCGTTTCTCCCTTAAGTGTGCTTCTATTATTCACGTTAATAGTCAAATATAAAAAGCATAATTACTTTTGGATGGGCGGTGTATCCATCATCTCAGGTACTCTTTTCAGAGTGCGTCGGGAACCATTTCCGACCTCAAAAATAACTATGCTTATTATCAATGTATGTTGTTTACATTTATACTATACTATTCATTTTCGTCATTGTCAATATTTGCGTTTTTTATTCTTCCACTGTACAAACGTCTACTTATCTTTGAACCTTGGATATCATACATCGAAGAAACATATAAATATTGACCATCTTTTTCCAACTTTACTCCAACCAATACATTCTTAGAATACTTTTTTATAAACTCAATACTTTTATCATTTTCATTAGGATTAACACCTACATAATCTGGATTTTCTATAATCTCCGGAAGATAATCAATATACTTTAAACAATTAAAATGTTTTCTTTTAACCATATGTGCTGGTAAACCTTTTGACCTAAATATGTCTAACTCTTCTATATCAATACTTAACAATTCATTATATCGCAAATCATATTTTCCAACTTTTATCAAGTCATTCTTTTCATCCATATTGGTATTTTCCGTTTCTATATATTATGTTTATTATAACATATATCCATTTATAGCCCAATCCCTTCTGCCTTTACATTATTATAAAACGGCAACGCTCCCAACCAATACTCGAACTGATCTTTTGATTTAGGTAGAGAATTTGTCATACTGATTATTCTCTCAGTGTCGAGTTTATAACTCTAACGTCAATAGAGTTTATTCCTCTTAGACAAATATCTTTGAGGTGAATTTCTATGGATTACAAAGAACGCATACGTGCATTACGTGAAGATAATGATTATACGCAATCCCGTATTGCAGGATTACTTAATATTGGACAGAACACCTATGCTGATTATGAACTTGGCAAAACACGAATCCCTGTAGACTCACTTATTAAGTTGGCTCAGTTCTATAACGTAGATATGAATTATATCACTGATATCAGCAAGACCGTTCACAAATTTCCTAAAGAAAAACAGCAACTGGCAGCAGTCAATAAACGTAAAAAAATAGTCATACCAGAACACACTCTTCACTGCTGCCAGTTTTATCCCATCCAATTATCTAAATTGAATAGCCTCGATTCTAAGTTCCTGGCCTACGGTTCCAAGAGTAGCTACTCCATCGGCTCTTGTCCAGTCTGTCCATCCGGAGTTCTGGATATGAACACGATATTCAAAGTCACCTTCAAAGCATAAGCATTCGATACGTTTCTTTTCGCCTACGGTTCCGATAATCGTATCTTTGGTAATCATGCCGTAATCCACCCAGCCTTTGCTCTGAATGTGGGCCTTTGCCTTAATGGTCTTTCCATATGGGTTGATCCGGATTGCCTCCAGACGTAATGCATGGCCGGTGATACCGATCACATTCTCTGCGGCTTTTGGTGGCAGCCATCCTTTGCTCTGTACGTGCGGTTCGACGGAGAACATGGATTTCTTAATCTCCAGTGCTTCCATCTGCAGTCCTTTTCCAGTCGTACCAGCCCACTCTCCGTTGTTGGCCCATTCTGACCAGCCAATACTCTTCTGGTGGACTCTGTACAGATAGAAAGATTCCTTTCCGGTGATCCGGATCGCTTCCAGTCTTCTGTTCTGTCCGGTGGTTCCGATCAGTGTGTCCTTCTTGATGTTCTTGTATTCTTTATTACCGATTTCTTTCATATGAACTACAACGCCTCTACTTGCACCGTTACTTATATTGTACTTCCGGCAATAGCACACCAACGGAGACAAAAAATGTTCATATCCTTAGGTAGCAATAAAATATTTATCTGTTTCTTCTTTTATAAATTACAATTTCTGTTACCACTGCAATTCCAAACGCACACAACATTACCAGCCATAAATCCATACGATTTTCATCACCTGTTTTTGGAGATTTTCGAACTTCCTTTGAATTATGCCCCGGCTTTTCTACAATTGTATTTTTCGGAATTTCCTGTTTTCTATACAAAATAGTCTGATCTGCATTTTCGATATCTTCTTCTTTTGCGATCAAGTGTTCTTCTTCATCATAAAGCCTTTCGAATACTACAACTGATTTTCCAGCCAACATGCGTGCATCCAGTTCAAATGTCATTTCAATCGTTCCTTCTTCATTTTCTGGAACAAAAGATATCCCGGCAGTCACTCTTTTTCCATTTTCATCAAGTAATTCTTTTCCGGTTTCTTTATCCATCAAAACACCTTTCAAAACATAGGTTTCATCTGGCAACAGATTCTTATAAGTTATCTGATCTATGATTTTTTGCTTTTCCTTTGCCTCTCCTTCTTGTGTCTTTGAGTTCTCGTCCAACGCTTTTGTACCAATTTCCGGGAAATAAATGCTTTGTTCTTTCGCTTCCGGGTCTTTATGCTCTGCTATGCTCTTACCGTCTGCTTTGATTTCTTCATACACAACTATCGTTTTTCCGCACAGCTCATCGGCGCTGATTTCAAATCCAAGCTCTACACTTCCTTCTGATTTTTCCGGAACAAATTCTAATGTCCTTTCTTCACTCACCGGATTTCCCGTTTCTTTTTCTACGATCATTCCGTGCAATGTGTAATTTCTACCCGGCAGCAGATTCCTATATTTTACAGTATCAAGCAGTTCTACAGTTCCATCTGCCAGCGCATGATGCGTTTCTGTCTCTTTATTAAGCGCAACCGTTTCCACCTCTGGTACATACATAGTCTGTTCTTCATCTTCCAGATCCGCATGTGTACCATATAATTTCTCGCCATAATAAAGCTTTTCAAATGCCACCAGTATCTTCCCGCCGAGATTCGTTCCATCAAAATTAAATTTTACATCTACCGATCCATCCGTATCTTCCGCAACAAACTCCACACTTGATGTTATCTTCTCACCGTTTGCATCTTTTACTGCCTTTCCGGTATCTTTGTCCATTAAAATTCCTGTAATCTTATATTTCTTTCCTTTCTTTAAATTATGATATTCTACCGTATCGGTAATCTGCATATCCTTTTCAGACTTTATAATATGTATTCCCGTTTGATCGTCTTTCACAGAAGTCTTCAATTCCGGAAAATGTATCATCTGACTGACATCTTCAATATCTTTATGTACCGCGATCAGCTCCTCGTCCAGATAACACTCTTCAAACACTGTAATATTTTTTCCTGCTAATGTATTTCCATCAAAATTAAACTCTACTTCCACACTGCCTTTTGCTGTTTTAGGAATGAATTTCTGCAATCCGAATATTTTCTTCCCTTTTGAATCCAGAACAGGCTCCCCCGTTTTGTGATCCATCAGTGTTCCCTTCATGACGTATTCTTTTCCCTTTTTAAGACCTGTATAAGTAACCGTATCTATCACCGTTACACTCTCATCTGCATTAGAATAATGAGTTCCTGTCTCTTCATCCTTCGCCACTGTAGAGATCACAAGATCAGGATTCATAATTGTTCCCAAGTCTAATATATAATTGTCACGGGAAATTTTAAATGTTCCTTTGTACAATGCTTTGTCCACATTTTGTCCACAGCGTAGTTCTTCCATTTTATAAGTATCATAAGGAAATGCACCATTATCATCATTTACTTCCGACATCTCTCCGCCGCTATTAAGCCCAAACCAAATTCCGCTTTCTGCCTGACCTGTATTGGTATTTTCACTGTGTTTTACATAATTGGAGGCCGATGAAAAATATCCATTCGCATCTGTCATAATCATGTGGCTCTCTCCCGTCGTTACAGATGTGATTCGAAACGGAATTCCTGCCATAGATTCTTGTGTTTCTTCATCTTTCTTCTGAAATTCTATATCTCCTCTGAATATACGATCCGCAATTTTATATGTATTGCCTCCCTGTATCTTCGCAAGATTTCCGTCCTGTATAATTTTAGTCAGATAATATGTGCCCTCTGTTTTCCCTTCTACACTTTCTATATACGCTCCGTCCAGTGAATATCCTTCCGGTGCTTTTGTCTCTTCAATACTGATCGTTCCAAGCGGAAGTACCGGAATCTTTCCATCTTCTGCATAATAAAAATCATCCCCGCTAATTTGATAATCTTTATTCAATCTGCTTTCATATCTATCTTTTTCTTTTTTCGATTTTAAGACCCAGGTTCTGTCCGGCGTTTTTGGAAGTGTAGCCTGATCATATATGCCTGCATAATAACATACGGTAAATTCGGCACCCTCCAGACTTCCTGCCCCATGTGATTTTCCTGCTTTATATTCCTGATCAATCTTTTCAAGAATAAGTTCCATATCCGAGTACACCGGCACATCCTTCACGTTTACAGAAACAGTCTGGCCGGAAACAACAGTCACAGGATAAACCGTTTCATCCAGCCGGTATCCTTTCGGCGCTTTCTTTTCTTTCACATAGTAAGTTCCCTCTTCAAGTTCTACAGTGTTAGAATTTCCTTCTTTATCCGTCGTAAATGTCGCTGCTTCATTGGTCGCCGACCGATCTTTGTAAATTCCATAGCATGCGTCTTCCAGAGAATACTGTGGATTCCCATTCGTAAGCACCGTCTGTGTTTTCCCCTTTTTTAATTTCGCATAGCCGCTGTAATTTCTGTAGATCAACGCAGAACCACTGATTCTCTGATATCCGATCAGTCTTCCGCCACTGTCTTTTGTTACGCCATCCGTCGATCCTGTAACACTGGTACAATACAGATTCCCCATCACTTCGCCGGTAACTTTATTAACTCCGGTAACCGTATATCTGTATGTATACTCCTGGCCAACATACGGAGCCGCAGCTGTGTGATCCGCACAGCCACCAGTAGCTGTTACTCCAGCCAGGATTCCGGTAAATCCGCCTATCGTTACACTATGTACGGTATGTCCATTTCCCCCATCTACAGCAGTGATTACACAATTTCCGGTAAACACATCCCCTGCTTCCGGTTTATTATAATTTCCACGTGTCTGTCCTGTTCTTACTGCTCTTATTTTCTTATCTTCTTTACCGAAAGTAACTACAACTTTCTTCTCCAATTCCATAGCAGTGACGTCTCGCCAGAAACATTTTCCCTGCACTTCTGATACATCTTCCAACTCATAATTTCCGTCTTTATCCAACACATGTACTGCAATATCCGTTTCTTTCGGGGATTCGGCCTGTACGCGCACACACATTCCCTTTGGTACTTCTATCACACTTCCGGATGTAATCTCCTGCGTTCTTTCTGCTGTATCTGTCACTGTTACTATTCCTTCTCCAACAACTTCAAAACTCATCTTTTTTGCAACTTCTCTGGCATCTGCAGAAGTCTTTGACACACCAAAAACAAACATCTGACACAATAAAATTCCTGCCATCAAAGAAGCTGCGGCCTTTTTGCCTCTATGCATCTTTGTCATATGTTTCCTCACTTTCTTTTTTCATTTATAATATTAATCCGACCGCTGTCACTACCTCCCTTCAAAAAACAACGTTCATTTTACCGGATTACTTTCTTACATATTTACAAATATAAATGGATTGTCTGGCAACATCATATAAGAATTCTGATCTGCCTTTTTTGAACATTTATTGATATTAAAGACTGAATAACTGAATGTCATTCAAGTATTTTCGTATATAATACAACACAGGTTCTAAGAATGTCAATCCCTAAAACCTGTGTTATTAAATTATTATTTAGCAGTATATTACTTTTTAAAGTGCATCTTCCGGGAAAAGTGCATCGTCTACTGCTGTAAGATCTTTTTGTGGAATATAATAAGCTCCGTCTTTATCAACTTTTACATTGACAGTTACAGTAGTCTTATCACCGTATGTCGGATTATTCATTTTTTCATCCATAAGTTCATACATCTTTTTCATGATCGCTTCATTCAGTTCTTCATCACTTGGGACATATTCGATATTTGAATATGTATCTGTTACCCAATTGTCAAGTTCTTCAGATACTGTGGAAAATGCTGTAAATGGCTGAACTTCTACGGATACCTTAAATTCATCATCTCCAGCTTCTTTTACCTCTCCAACCTTATAATTGGCAGATTTTAACATTTTTTCAAAAAGCTTACGATAATTAGCCTTCAATTCATCTGAAACACCTGTTTCATCAAATCCGGCTTCCTTCATACTGTTATCAAGATTTGTCTCGTATTCTTTCTTTGCCTCTTTTTCTGTGGAGTCTGTTATTTCTGCATATTCTTTAAATTCTGCCTTGTAACCGGCATCCAGTGCAGATTTTACATAATCCTTTGCTTCATCTGTCGTCATGCCTCCACATCCGCACAACACAAGCATTACTCCTGTCAGCATTGCTGCCAACACGCCCCGTTTCCTCATAAATTTATCCTCCTCTAAAAAGTGATAGTATCTTTCCATTATCAGAAAGATACTATCATTATACCAGATTTGTTCACACTGGAAACTATTCTTTTATCAGCTTTTTCCCAATATCAAAGCAATCAAATGTAGCAAAATAATCTGCCGGCGTCTCCGCTCTTCTGATCAGCTGTGTAGATCCATCCTCTTTCAGAAGAACCTCTGCGGATTTTAATTTTCCATTGTAATTGTAACCCATAGAGAAGCCATGTGCTCCCGTATCATGGATCACCAGTATATCTCCCATATCAATCTTCGGAAGCATACGATCGATTGCAAATTTATCATTGTTCTCACACAAAGATCCTGTCACATCATATTTGTGATCGCAAGGTGTATCTTCTTTGCCCATTACTGTAATGTGATGGTAAGCTCCGTACATTGCCGGACGCATAAGGTTAACCGCACATGCATCTACACCAATGTATTCTTTATGTGTATGTTTCTCGTGGATTGCAGTTGTAACCAGGCATCCATAAGGTCCCATCATGAAACGTCCCATCTCTGTATAGATTGCGACATCTCCCATACCTGCAGGTACCAGTACTTCTTCGTATACACGGCGGACACCATCACCGATCGCACGAATATCATTCGGCTCCTGATCTGGTTTGTAAGGAATACCTACACCACCGGACAGGTTGATGAATTTGATGTGTACACCTGTTTCCTTCTGAAGTTTTACCGCAACTTCAAACAGTACTTTCGCAAGCATCGGATAATATTCATTTGTTACGGTATTACTTGCAAGGAATGCATGGATACCAAATTCTTTTGCTCCTTTTGCTTTCAGAATTTTGAAAGCTTCAAATAGCTGTTCAGTTGTCATTCCGTATTTTGCATCTCCCGGATTATCCATGATATCATTACTGATCTTGAACATTCCGCCCGGATTGTAACGACAGCTGATAGTCTCTGGAATATGTCCGATTGCTTTTTCAAGAAAATCAATGTGTGTGATATCATCCAGGTTGATGATCGCATTCAGCTTATCTGCCAGTACGAATTCTTCTGCAGGTGTATCATTCGAAGAAAACATAATATCCTCTCCTGTTGCCCCGATCGCATCGGAAAGCATCAGTTCTGTATAAGAAGAACAGTCACATCCGCATCCGTATTCTCTCAAAATATTGATCAGAAATGGATTCGGTGTTGCCTTTACTGCAAAATATTCTCTGTATCCCTTATTCCATGAAAACGCTTCTTTTAAGGCTTTCATATTCTCACGCATTCCTTTTTCATCATATAAATGAAATGGTGTCGGATATGTTTTGATTATCTCATCCAACTGTGCTTTTGTTACAAATGGTTCTTTTTTCATCAATCTCTGTTCTCCTCTCGTATCGATAATAATTTTATCTCATTCGCAAGTGCTGTCTTGTATAATTCCACAAAGTTTTTTTGTCCGGAATAAAGACACGTATTCATGCTTCCTTCTCCGTATTCACCTGTCAGTACATATTTGGAGTCAGCAATGACTCCGACCTGCATTCCTCTGCTCTCTCCGAGATATACTTTTGCATTGTGGAAAGTTGCCGGCTGATCCGTAATGATCACAACCTTTTTTCTCGCTTCCATCAGTGCATCCAGTTCCCGGATCAGAAGTAACAGATAATTTCTTGTACAGCTGATATAAACTCTCTGATCTACCTGCGATAACAGATTTTTTATCTTATTCAGTATATTCTCTGCGCCTTCGATCGTAATATATCCTTCTGCGTATGCTTTTTCCGATGGCATATGTTCCTGCAGCCATCTTGCGGATTCTTCCAGCTTGCGGACACGATTCTTGCAAAACTCGTTGAGCGGGACAGGCACATACTTCCTGGTACTTGCCTCTTCCACAAGATATGCCGCACCTTTCTCTGTCATACTTGCCAGAGAATTATATGCATTAGACCTGGATATTCCTGTCTGTTTTGCAACCTCATACCCTGTTACCTTTCCCTCTGTCAGCAGGCACTGATAAATGCTTGCCTCCTGTCTTGTAAGTCCGAATTCCATCAGGCGCTCTGTAAATGATGTCTGTTCCATCTTAATCATTCACCTCTGGGTTCATTAGTAGTTCTCTACAGGAACACTATAAGTGAATTTTCTCTGTATGTCAAGGAGAATCTTTCTCAAAAACAACTGGAAAACAATCAAAAAAACAGAAAGCTTCAGACCCGAATATTTCAAGCCCCTTTGCTTTCTGTTTTTCTATACCAAAGTATGCAAGAGAAGTTGCCGGTGACAAGTTCTCTGTATTGCCATGCTCATTTATAATCTTCTATTTTCTGTCATCTACCATAGCGATTCTCATCATATTGCTTACGGTTCTGTTCTCAGATACATTCGTAGATGGAATTCCAAGTGTTAACACAACCATATCTCCTGCTTCTGCAAGCTGTTTTGCACAGATCAGATCGATCGCATTATCACAGATATCTTCTGTTGTGTATACTGCAACTGATTTCAGTGGTCTGACACCCCAGTTGATCTGCATTCTTCTCAGCGTTGCTTCATCTGGGCTGATACCGATAATACCTGTTTTTGGTTTGAACTTAGATACAACTCTTGCTGTAGCACCGGATACAGTAGGTGTTACGATACATTTTGCACGAAGGTTATTTGCTGTTGTTACCGTCGCATGTGCAAGTGCGCTGGATGCGCTCTTAAGTCTGTGTTCTCCAGCTTTTCTGAGAATCATATCATAGTCCAGGTGTTCCTCTGTATTCTCAACAATGTGAACCATCATCTGCAATGCTTCTAATGGATATTTACCCTGTGCGGTCTCTCCGGAAAGCATCACTGCATCTGTTCCGTCGTATACCGCATTGGCAACGTCTGTAACCTCTGCTCTTGTTGGACGTGGGTTACGCATCATTGAATCCAGCATCTGTGTAGCCGTGATAACCGGTTTGAAGTTATCGTTACATTTCTGGATAATTGTTTTCTGAAGGTATGGAACTTCTTCGGCAGGAATCTCAACACCAAGATCACCTCTGGCTACCATGATTCCGTCTGCACAGCGAATGATCTCATCGATATTCTTGATTGCCTCAAAGTTTTCAATCTTAGCAATAACCGGAATATATGGAGCTTTACATTCTCTTAAGAATGATTTGATCTCCAGGATACATTCTGCATTTCTTACGAAAGAAGCAGCGATAAAGTCTACACCCTGTTCTACACCGAATTTCAGATCGTCACGATCTTTGTCTGTGATAGCAGGAAGACGGATTGCTACGTTCGGTACGTTAACACCCTTCTTCTCTCCAAGTTCACCGCCATTGACAACTTCACAGTTGATGTTATTGCCCTTTTTATCTTTTACCTTCAGCTCGATCAGACCGTCATCGATCAGGATTGTGCTTCCGGCTTTGACATCTTCTACCAGACCTTTATATGTAATAGATACGATCTTATTGTCTCCTACGATCTCATCTGTTGTCAGGGTAAATGTCTCGCCTGCTTCAAGCTGTACTTTCTTTCCGTCTTTTAATACACCTGTACGAATCTCAGGTCCTTTTGTATCCAGAAGGATCGCGATTGGTTTGTTCTCTTCCTCGCGGATCTTCTTTAACATATCCATACGACCTTTTTGCTCCTCATGATCACCATGAGAGAAGTTAAATCTTGCGATGTCCATTCCATTCTGGACTAACTTTCTCATCAGAGATTCATCGTTGGTATTTGGTCCCATTGTACAGATAATCTTTGTTTTTTTCATATTTTCCCTATTCCTCTCTTAGTTATTTAACATGTGTATGTGTGAACAAATGATCCTGGCAATATTCATAATTGCCATTACATTTTGAGCAATACCGGAATTCCAGATTCGGATCATCCATTTCTGTTCTTCCGCAGATTGCACATCTGTGTTTTGCTCCATTTGCATAGACATTCACCGGTCTTTCTGCCTGTCTCATCTTGCGCTTGAAATCATTCTTTCTCTTCATCTGGCCCGGTGAATACGGCTTCATATTCCGTGAACTTAAGAAAAAAATGATAAAGTTCAGGATCGAGATGAACGCAGCAAGTGCATTCGCCTTATAATATATGCCATAGTCACCTCCGCCGTAGGCCGGAAGAAAAGCCTGTACGATCGCATACACAAAATACAGACCATCCAGCATCGCCAGCCATTTGATCTTGATCGGTATGACAAAGAACAATAACAGCTGGATATCCGGGTAGAGTGCCGCAAATGCAAAGAATAGCGACAGATTCAGATACCATGTATCCATCGGTAACACAGCGCCTGTCAGTAAATATGCCAGTATGGCTCCTATTACAATAAAGAGCATTCCCGAAAAGAAATACAGATTAAAACGAAAAGCCCCCCACGCTGCCTCTAACTGCTTCCCTATCATATAATAGAGATACAGTACAAATACAATAAAAATCAGGCTGTCAGATGGAGGCTGGATAATAAACGTAACGATTCTCCATATCTGCCCCTGAAGAATCTTACCGGCATCCAGGCTCAGGAACTGGCTATAGAACGTCGGATCGATCAGATTCAGCACAAATCCGGCTGCATATAATATTATAATATAAGTCATGAGATTTGGAATCGCATATCTGCTAAATTTCCGTTCAAGTTTGTCTAACCAATTGTTCATATAACTGCTCCTTTATGTTTATTCTCACACTGTAGATATTCTACCTTCCTGAGAGATATTTGTCAATTATGCCAAGTAAAGTTCATCTCTTTTTAGCATATCTTCAACATTTGTTAATTGTCTTTTGGCCACTTTTGTCGTATAATGTTACAGGTCACAATTAAGCAAAATGCATTTAATAAGAAGAAAGACATATATTTTAATATGATAAGGAGTTACATAATATGAATCAAAAGGAATTATACACACTTGGTATCGACATCGGTTCTACGACCGTAAAGATCGCCATATTAGATGAGAATAATGAAGTGGTATTTTCTGATTATGAGAGGCATTTCGCTAACATCCAGGAAACTCTTTCCGATCTGTTAGGAAGAGCGATACATAAATTAGGTCCTGTCCATGCATCACCGGTCATCACCGGTTCCGGCGGACTGACACTTGCGAAACACCTTGGAGTACCATTCGTACAGGAAGTTATCGCCGTATCAACTGCTCTTCAGGACTATGCACCTCAGACAGACGTTGCTATCGAGCTTGGCGGGGAAGATGCCAAGATCATCTACTTTGAAGGTGGTAATGTAGAGCAGCGTATGAACGGCGTCTGTGCCGGTGGTACAGGATCCTTCATCGACCAGATGGCTTCTCTTTTACAGACTGATGCCTCCGGACTGAATGAATATGCGAAAAATTATAAAGCTCTCTATACCATTGCCGCACGATGTGGTGTATTTGCCAAGACAGATATCCAGCCTCTGATCAACGACGGTGCTGCCAAAGAAGACCTTGCTGCTTCTATATTCCAGGCAGTTGTCAACCAGACGATCAGCGGACTGGCTTGTGGTAAACCGATTCGCGGACACGTCGCATTCCTCGGAGGACCGCTTCACTTTCTCTCTGAGCTGCGCGAAGCATTTATCCGTACACTGAAGCTGGACGATGAACACATCATCGCCCCGACACATTCCCATCTGTTTGCAGCAGTCGGATCTGCTCTGAATTCCAAGAAAGATCTGGACGTGGCACTCATCGATATGCAGCGCCGTCTGGAAGGAAAAATCAAGATGGAATTCGAAGTAGATCGTATGGAGCCGCTGTTTGCAACGGAAGCAGATTTTAAGGAATTTGAGGAACGTCACGCAAAACATCAGGTGCCAGTCAAAGATCTTGCAACTTATCAGGGAAAAGCATTCCTCGGTATCGATGCAGGTTCTACAACAACCAAGGCAGCCCTGGTCGGCGAAGACGGTACTTTATTATATTCTTTCTATCATAATAACGATGGAGATCCGCTTGGTACAACGATTTCTGCAATTAAAGACATTTACAGCAAACTGCCGGAAGGCGTGGAAATTGTCCACTCCTGCTCTACCGGATATGGCGAAGCGCTGATCAAGGCCGCTCTCTTGTTGGACGAAGGAGAGGTCGAGACCGTCTCTCACTACTACGCCGCTTCTTTCTTTGAGCCAGACGTAGACTGTATCCTCGACATCGGCGGCCAGGATATGAAATGTATCAAGATCAAGAATCAGACTGTTGACAGCGTGCAGTTAAACGAAGCGTGTTCATCCGGATGCGGTTCTTTTATTGAAACATTTGCAAAATCACTGAATTATACCGTCGAAGACTTTGCTCACGAAGCATTATTTGCCAAGAATCCGATTGACCTTGGTACCCGTTGTACTGTTTTCATGAATTCAAAAGTAAAGCAGGCTCAGAAAGAGGGTGCGGAGGTTGCTGATATTTCGGCTGGTCTTGCTTATTCTGTAATCAAGAACGCATTATTTAAGGTTATCAAGGTATCCGATGCATCTGAACTCGGTAAACACATCGTTGTTCAGGGAGGAACCTTCTACAACAACGCCGTACTGCGAAGCTTTGAAAAGATCGCCAACTGCGAAGCAATTCGTCCGGACATCGCCGGTATCATGGGCGCATTCGGTGCTGCACTGATCGCACGTGAGCGTTACGTTGACTGCGAAGGCACGACCATGCTTTCCATTGAAGACATTGAAGCCATGGAATATTCTACTACCATGACCAAATGTAAGGGATGTACGAATAACTGCCGTCTGACGATCAATCATTTCAGCGGCGGACGTAAGTTCATCACAGGTAACCGTTGTGAACGTGGTCTTGGAAAACAGAAAACAACAAACAAGCTTCCGAACTTATTTGAATATAAATTAAAACGATATTTTGATTATGAACCATTGGCAGAGGAAAATGCTCCTCGCGGACTCATTGGTATCCCTCGTGTACTGAACATGTACGAGAATTATCCGTTCTGGTTCACATTCTTTAATAAACTGGGATTCCGGGTTGTCCTTTCTCCTGTATCCAACCGCAAGGTATACGAACTGGGAATTGATTCCATCCCGAGTGAATCCGAGTGTTATCCGGCGAAGCTGGCACACGGACATGTACAATGGCTGATCAACAATGGCATTAAGACGATCTTCTATCCTAGTATTCCATATGAAAGGAATGAATTTGCCGAAGCCAACAATCATTACAACTGCCCGATCGTAACTTCCTACCCGGAAAATATCAAGAACAACATTGATGCGATCGTACACGGAGAGGTTGATTTCCTTCATCCGTTCATCTCATTTGCCAGTGAAGAGACGATTTCTTACCGACTGGTTGAAGAATTATCCGAGAAGTTCCACATCCCGGCAGATGAGATCAAAAAAGCAACTCATACTGCATGGGAAGAACTCGCTGCATGCAGAAAAGATATGCAGAAAAAAGGTGAAGAGACGATCAAATTCTTAAATGAAACCGGCAACCGTGGTATCGTTCTCGCAGGACGTCCGTACCACATCGACCCGGAAGTAAACCATGGTATCCCGGAACTGATCAACTCTTATAATATTGCAGTTCTGACGGAAGATTCGATCTCCCACTTAAATCCTGCAGAGCATCCATTAAATGTTATGGATCAGTGGATGTATCATTCCCGTCTGTATGCTGCTGCAAACTATGTAAAGACTGTAGATAATCTGGATCTGATCCAGTTAAACTCTTTCGGATGTGGTCTGGATGCTGTTACAACCGATCAGGTTGCATCCATCCTGAACGATTCTGACAAGATCTACACCTCTCTTAAGATCGACGAGGTTAACAACTTAGGTGCCGCAAGAATCCGTGTAAGATCACTGCTTGCTGCGATCCGAGTCCGAGAAAAGCGCGGGGATAAACGTGAGATCAAATCCTCCGCAATCAAAAAGGTTGCATTTACCAAAGAGATGCGTAAGAATTACACGATTCTCTGCCCGCAGATGTCTCCGATCCATTTCGAGCTTCTGGAGCCTGCATTTAATGCATCCGGATATAACCTTCAGGTTCTGCCGAACGACAACAAACAGGCCGTTGACGTAGGACTGAAATATGTAAATAACGATGCCTGCTATCCGTCACTGATGGTAGTCGGCCAGATCATGGAAGCTATCCTTTCCGGTAAATATGACACACACAAGATTGCCGTGATCATCAGTCAGACCGGTGGTGGATGCCGTGCTTCCAACTACATCGGATTCATCCGCCGTGCCCTTAAGAAGGCCGGTTACGGATACATTCCGGTCATCTCCATCAACTTAAGTGGTCTGGAGGATAATCCAGGATTCAAACTGACTCCGAACCTGATCTTACGAGGTATCTATGGTGCAGTATTTGGTGACATCTTCATGAAGTGTGTATACCGTCTGCGTCCATATGAGGCTGTTCCAGGCTCTGTCAATGCAATGCACAGAAAATGGGTAAAGGTATGCCAGGACTTTGTATCAAACGGCTACCCGAGCAGACGTAAATTCAAACGTCTCTGCCGTGAGATCATTGAAGACTTTGACAATAACATCGAATTACTTGATATAAAGAAACCTCGTGTTGGTGTCGTTGGAGAAATCCTTGTCAAATTCCTTCCGGCAGCCAACAACTACCTGGTAGATCTTCTGGAAAGCGAAGGAGCCGAGGCAGTTGTTCCAGATCTTCTGGACTTCCTGCTCTACTGCTTCTACAACCAGAACTTCAAGGTGGAAAAGCTTGGATTCGAAAAGAAAAAAGCCACAACAGCTAATCTTGGTATCAAAGCTCTGGAATGGTTCCGTGCTCCGGCAACCAAAGCATTTGCGGCCAGCAAGCACTTCACACCACCTGCTAAGATCCAGGATCTTGGAAAGATGGCTTCGGACATCGTATCTCTTGGTAACCAGACTGGTGAGGGATGGTTCCTTACAGGAGAAATGTTAGAGCTGATCCACAGTGGTGCACCAAATATCGTGTGTACACAGCCATTCGCCTGCCTGCCGAACCATGTCGTAGGTAAGGGAGTTATCAAAGAACTTCGCAGACGCTATCCGGAATCTAATATCGTAGCGATCGATTTCGATCCGGGTGCAAGTGAAGTTAACCAATTGAATCGACTGAAGTTGATGCTTTCTACGGCGAATAAGAATTTGAATAAATAATTGGAGATTTAATACATCAGACGACGGTTACCCGGACTGGAATAAAAGTTAGGAATCCTCTACATTCACTGGAAAGGATTCCTAACTTTTATTCCGTGGGTATCGAATGCCTGAAGAATTAAATGGCGGAAGGTTACGAAAAAACCGAAAAAATGTAGTAAAAAAGAGGATGAATATCTGTCACTCAACTAAATGAGATTTGATATTTATCCTCTTTTTTCATCTAACAGTTGTCAAATGTATGCTATCAAGCAATAGTCAAATAGTTCTATTTTTCATACTACTTTCAAGCATACCACAAAGTTTGATTTCAAGCCATTCCTTAGAATTTACCAGCCTGAGCTGCTTCTTCAACGGATACAGCAACTGCAACAGTCATACCAACCATCGGGTTGTTTCCTGCTCCGATCAGTCCCATCATTTCTACGTGAGCTGGTACTGATGAAGATCCTGCGAACTGTGCATCTGAGTGCATACGTCCAAGAGTATCTGTCATACCGTAAGAAGCTGGACCTGCAGCCATGTTATCTGGGTGAAGTGTACGTCCTGTACCACCGCCTGATGCTACTGAGAAGTACTTCTTGCCCTGCTCGATACATTCTTTCTTATATGTACCTGCAACTGGATGCTGGAAACGTGTCGGGTTTGTAGAGTTACCTGTGATAGATACGTCTACGCCTTCTTTGTGCATGATTGCAACACCTTCACGTACGTCGTTAGCACCGTAGCAGTTAACTTTAGAACGGAGTCCGTCAGAGTAAGAGATTCTCTGTACTTCTTTCAGTTCTCCTGTGTAGTAATCATATTCTGTCTGAACATATGTGAATCCGTTAATTCTTGAGATGATCTTTGCAGCATCTTTTCCAAGACCGTTCAGGATAACACGAAGAGGTTTCTTACGAACTTTGTTAGCCTTCTCTGCGATACCGATAGCACCCTCAGCAGCTGCGAATGATTCATGACCAGCCAGGAATGCGAAACACTCTGTATCTTCTTCCAGAAGCATCTTTCCTAAGTTACCATGTCCAAGACCTACTTTTCTCTGATCAGCAACTGATCCAGGAATACAGAAAGCCTGAAGTCCTTCTCCGATTGCTGCTGCAGCTTCTGCTGCTGTCTTACATCCTTTTTTGATTGCGATTGCTGCACCTACGATGTATGCCCAGCATGCATTTTCAAAACAGATTGGCTGAATACCTTTGATCTGATTGTATACATCAAGTCCGGCATCCTTTGTGATCTGCTGTGCTTCTTCGATAGAAGAAATACCATAACCAGCCAATACTTCATTGATTTTATCAATTCTTCTTTCATATGATTCAAATAAAGCCATTAATTTATCCTCCTGATTAAATTACCTTAAAATATTGAGATTACTCCTTACGTGGGTCGATGATCTTAACTGCATCTGCAACACGTCCGTACTGTCCTTTTGCTTTCTCCCAAGCTTCGTTTGGAGTGTCTCCAGCTTTTACGAAGTCTGTAAATTTTCCAAGGCTTACGAACTGATATCCGATGATCTCATCGTTCTCATCAAGAGCGATACCTGTTACATATCCTTCTGCCATTTCAAGGTAACGAGGACCTTTAGCTAATGTTCCGTACATTGTACCAACCTGTGAACGAAGTCCTTTTCCGAGGTCTTCCAGTCCGGCTCCGATAGCAAGTCCGTCTTCAGAGAATGCACTCTGAGTTCTTCCGTATACGATCTGCAGGAATAACTCACGCATTGCTGTATTGATAGCGTCACAAACAAGGTCTGTGTTTAATGCCTCTAAAATAGTTTTTCCTGGAAGAATCTCAGAAGCCATAGCTGCTGAATGTGTCATTCCTGAACATCCGATAGTCTCAACGAGAGCCTCCTGGATGATACCGTCTTTAACATTCAGTGTTAATTTACAGGCACCCTGCTGAGGAGCACACCAGCCTACACCATGTGTAAAACCAGAGATATCTTTAATTTCCTTAGCCTGAACCCATTTTGCTTCTTCCGGAATCGGAGCTGGTCCGTGGTTTGCACCCTGAGCTACCGGACACATCATTTCTACTTCCTGTGAATAAATCATTTTAAAACTCCTTTCAACTATGTAAGTTTGCTTATCGTAAGGTTTGTTATCTCTTTAACATCCATACTTGTATTTATTTTCTCATATATTTCGACATTCGTCAATTGATTTTTCTCTACATTTTTATATGGAATTTTCTCTTTTTTTGGCACAATTTGCAAAAGGTTCTTCTCTGGGAAATACCATTCCCGAAGAAGAACCTTCTCATATCTCTTTCGACCTGTTTTCTTTCAAAAGAATCCTTATCTGCCTTTTTTACAAATTTCTTCTGAACCTACATACCGCCCTGTGTCAGTACCTGTACATTCTTTGCAATATAATCGATCAAAGATACGATTGTAAGTACCAGAGATACCCAGATCAGTACCTGTGCGATCATGTTAAATGCACCGCCAAGATCTGCGATCAGAAGGATCAGCATGAACATCTGGGATACCGTTTTGAATTTTCCCCAGTAGCTTGCAGCGATCACAATATCGTTGTCTGCTGCTACCAGACGGAATCCGCTGATGATAAATTCTCTTGCAATAATTACGATTACAAACCATGCCTGCAGTTTTCCAAGCGGGATCATGCAGATCATAGCCGAACATACAAGCAGTTTATCTGCCAGCGGATCCATAAACTTTCCGAAATTGGTTACAAGATTTCTGGCTCTGGCGATCTTTCCGTCCAGCATATCTGTAAGACTTGCCACACAGAAAATAATCAATGCGATCCATTTGTTTGCAGCTCCGCCCACGCCTGTCAGCATGAAAAATACAAAAAACGGAACCATGATTACTCTTAAAACAGTTAACTTATTTGGTAAATTCATTACATCAACTCTCCTATCAAATCATATTCTGCTGCTCCGGTAACTTTCACTTTTGCGAAATCACCAGTCATCAGTTCTTCATCGGTATTTACAAAAATCAGTCCGTCTACATTCGGTGCATCGCGGTAAGTTCTTCCGACATATGCATTCTCATCGGCAACTTTTCCTTCGATCATAACCAGTACTTCTTTTCCGATCATATCTTCTGCCTGATCGAATACAATCTCCTGCTGCAGCTCCATAATATCTGCCTGACGATCTTCTTTTACTTCTTCGTCGATCTGATCCGGCATGGTCGCCGCCGGAGTATCTTCTTCCGGCGAATAAGTAAATACGCCCAGTCTTTCAAATTCCATCTCATCTACGAATTCCATTACTTCTTCATGCTGCTCCTGTGTCTCCCCTGGGAAACCGGTGATCAACGTTGTACGAAGTGCGATGTCCGGAATCTCTTTTCTCAGTTTTGTGATCGTATCGATCAGCTGCTGCTTGGAAGTTCTTCTTCCCATTCTCTTTAAGATCGCATCGCTTGCATGCTGGATTGGGAGATCCAGATAATGGCATATCTTCGGTTCTTCTTTCATTACCTGTATCAGATTGTCATCAATCTCTTCCGGATAACAGTACAGAAGGCGGATCCAGCGGATTCCTTTGATCTGACATAACTCTTTCAGAAGCTTATGCAGGGATTTTTCACCGTAAATATCCTGTCCATATACCGTTGTCTCCTGTGCAACCAGGATCAGTTCTTTTACGCCCTGGTCAGCCAGTTCCTGTGCTTCTTTGATCAGACGCTCCATCGGTACACTGCGGTAATTTCCACGGACTTTCGGGATAATACAGTATGTACAGTGTTTGTCACAGCCTTCTGCAATCTTCAGATATGCATAGTGACCTCCGGTCGTCACAAGTCTCTTTGTCTCCGGAAGCGGCAGCGCATCGATATCGGCAAGTTCTACTTCTGATTTACCTTCCAGTGCTTCTTCTACTGCTTCTACAATCTTATCATACGAAGTCGTTCCAAGCACTACATCAACTTCCGGGATCTCATCAATAATCTCCTGCTTATATCTCTGTGCCAGACATCCGGTTACAACCAATGCCTTTAATCTTCCTTCTTCTTTATATCTTGCCATATCCAGAATCGTCTGGATACTTTCTTCTTTTGCGTCATGAATAAAACAACAGGTATTAATCACCATAACATCTGCCTGTGTCTCATCATCAACAATCTGGTATCCTTTCGCATCCAGAAGTCCAAGCATGACCTCTGAATCTACCAGGTTCTTATCACAGCCAAGTGATACGAAAAATATATTCATTCGGTTCTCCTTTTTATTTATTTCTGATTTTTGCAGTATGCATTCTATTCGACACACATCTTTGCTATCTTGCTATATCCAGTTCAAGAAAGGCAGACACCTTGCGGCATCTGCCTTTTGTATCTCAGTCAGCAATGTGTCTGAAAGAATCCGTCTGCAACGAATCCTTAAGGTGTCAGATTTTATTCTTCTTCCTCTTCATCCTGTGCAATAATCGTCATCTTTCCCTGATTCATCTCATCAATTGCAATAGAAAGCGGCTTTTCGCCAACCTTTGCATCAACGAGCGGCATAGATCCGTCAATAATCTCTCTTGCTCTCTTTGCTGTAGCCATAACGATGGAATAACGGCTGTTAACTACCTTTGTTTCGCCCTCTTCAACGTCTTTATTTACTACTTTCATTAAGTCTGTGTAAGATGGATGTAACATACACTTATTCTCCTTTCAATTCTTCTTTCATATGCTCTATAAATTCAGCGTTACGGAAACTTCTTCTGTGCTCACCCTGGATGATCTGATGCATCTCTTCCACGCATTCCTGCAAGTCATCATTTATGATCAGATAATCATATTGATCCATCTCCAGTGCTTCTTCTTTCGCACGGTTCATGCGGAATTCGATCACGTCCATTGTCTCTGTTCCACGGCCCACCAGGCGGCTCTTAAGTTCCTCTGCGCTCGGCGGTGTTACAAACAAAAGCAGTGTATCCGGGAATTTTTCTTTTACTTTCAACGCTCCCTGAATTTCTATCTCAAGAATCACATCTTTTCCTGCCTCTAACTGCTCCTCTACATATGCACGCGGCGTTCCATAGTAATTATCCACGTACCTAGCATACTCTATCAGTTCTTCTTTCGCAATCATTTTTTCAAAATCTTCTACAGTTTTGAAGAAATATTCCCGTCCGTCTTCTTCTCCCGGACGCGGATTTCTGGTGGTTGCGGAAATAGATAATGCATAATTATCATACTGTTTTAACAGCTCTTTCATAATGGTTCCCTTACCGGAACCTGAAAAACCTGATACAACGATCAGAATCCCTTTTTCTCTCATTTCGATACCCTCTTTTAATCTTCTTAACAATCTGATTTATTCAATATTCTGTATCTGCTCTCTGACTTTCTCAATCTCCGTCTTAAGTTCGATTCCGATATTGGAAGTCTCCAGATCATTCGCCTTCGAAAGAATCGTATTCGCTTCACGGTTCATCTCCTGTGCAATGAAATCAAGCTTACGTCCGATTCCACTGTCATCAGACTGAAGGGTTGCCTTCATATGTTCCACATGACTTCTCAGACGTACCACTTCTTCATCGGTACAGATCTTGTCCGCAAAGATCACGATCTCTGATGCAATCCGTCCCTCATCGATCTGTGTGTCCTCCAGAAGTTCTTTTACTTTTCCTTCCAGCTTTTCTCTGTACTCCGCAATGATCTTCGGTGCACGTTCTTCAATCTGTCCGACCAGTTCAAGCATACCGTCCAGCTTCGCGATCAGATCCTTCTTCAGATTCTCTCCCTCTACGGTTCTGGTCTGTACGAACTGTGCAATTGCACCATCCAGTGCTTTCTTAAGTCCTTTCCACAGTTCTTCTTCATCATCCATCTTCTCTTCCATTGTGAGGACTTCCGGATAACGGGACAATGTGGATACACGGATGTCATTCTCCAGTGAGAATTTTTCTTCCATCATTTTAAACTTTTCCAGATATTCTGCTGCCAGTGTCTCATTGTATTTTAAAGAGACCTGACTCTCTGAAAAGTCTTCATATGTAATAAAGATGTCCACCTTTCCACGATGAACACTTTCCTTTAAAAGGCTTCGAATGGCACTTTCAAAAAAATTAAGCTTCTTCGGCATACGGATATTGGCATCCAGATAACGATGATTCACTCCCTTCATCTCAACCGTGAATTTACGTTCCTCATCAGCCGCTTCGCAGCGTCCGAATCCTGTCATACTCTTAATCATGATATGATCCTCTTCTTATTTCATTATTTAAAATAAACCAGCATTTATTATAAGACATTTGGCAAAGTTCGTCAACTATGCTATACTAGACAAATATGAAATTCTGTAAGGAAAGGAAGGTCTTTTTATGGCTTTTGACGGAATCACAGTCGCAGCAGTCGTTCAGGAATTAGAGCATACTCTGGTCGGCGGACGTATCTCCAAGATCGCCCAGCCGGAAAATGACGAACTGCTTTTAACAATAAAAGGAAATGAAGGACAAAAAAGGCTCTATATCTCTGCCAGTGCTTCTCTTCCACTTATCTATTTAACCAACGAGAACAAACCAAGTCCGATGACGGCTCCGGGATTCTGCATGCTTCTGCGCAAGCATATCGGCGGTGGGCGCATCACCGCAGTCTCCCAGCCGTCACTCGAGCGTATCATCCACCTGGATATTGAGCATCTGGATGAGATGGGTGACTTGTGCAGGAAAAAACTAATCATCGAGATCATGGGAAAACACAGCAACATTATTTTCTGTGATCTGAACGGACGCATCATCGACAGTATCAAGCACGTCTCTGCACAGATGAGTTCGGTACGTGAAGTATTGCCGGGACGCGATTACTTTATTCCGGATACGATGTCGAAAAAGAATCCTCTGACGGCTACGCAGGAAGAATTCATTTCGGCAATCCTTGCAAAACCGATGCCGGTATCCAAAGCAATCTATTCCAGCATGACAGGTATCAGCCCGGTCATTGCCGAAGAGATCTGTTATCTTGCAGGTGTGGACTCTTCCATGACGGCACATGATCTTTCCGAAGATGTACTGACACATCTGTATCGTCAGTTCAGCTATTATATGGAAGATGTAAGACAGGGAAACTTCCAGCCCGCCATTTATTATAACGGAAATGCACCAAAGGAATTCAGTGCTCTTCCGGTCACACATTTTAACGAATATACGAAAAAAGAGTTCTCTTCCATCTCGGAAGTCCTCTATACGTATTATTCCACACGTAACACACTGACCAGAATCCATCAGAAAAGTGCAGATCTCCGGCACGTTGTCCAGACAGCACTGGAACGGAACCGCAAAAAATACGATCTTCAGTCCAAGCAGTTAAAGGGAACGGAAAAGCGTGACAAATATAAAGTTTACGGAGAACTGATCAATACTTACGGCTATAATCTGGAACCGGGATCAAAAGAACTGACTGCCCTGAATTATTATACCAACGAAGAGATTACGATCCCGCTTGATCCGACACAGACTCCGGGCGAGAATGCGCAACGTTATTTTGCAAAATACAACAAACAGAAGCGTACATTTGAAGCATTGACGGAGCTGATCCAGGAAACTGCCGATGATATCCAGTATCTGGAATCTATCAGCAACGCACTTGACATTGCTCTGAGCGAAGCGGATCTTGCCCAGATCAAAGAGGAACTGATGCAGAGCGGCTATATCCGCAGAAAACATACGAAGAAAAAAGTTAAACTGACCAGCAAACCAATGCATTACATTTCCAGTGATGGTTATGATATGTACGTTGGAAAGAACAACCTGCAAAATGAAGAACTTACTTTTTCTTTTGCCAATGGCAATGACTGGTGGTTCCATGCAAAGGGTGCTCCGGGATCTCACGTTATCGTCAAAAGCGGCGGGGATGAACTTCCGGACCGTACCTTTGAAGAAGCAGGTCGTCTGGCCGCTTACTATTCTAAGAATCGTGGTGCTGACAAAGTAGAGATCGACTACATTCAGAAAAAACACGTTAAGAAACCAAACGGTGCAAAACCGGGATTCGTCGTTTACTATACAAACTATTCACTCGTCATCGATTCTGATATATCGAATATAAAAAATGTGCAGGATTAATTCCTGCACATTTTTGCCTTCTTATTCATATATTGCAAATAGACATATCCTGTCACGTCTGCCAGGAACCATCCAATCGGAATTGACCACCAGATTGCAATCACTCCAATCGACTTTATCGGTGCCAGTGTATAAGAAAGCAGCACTCTCGTTCCAAGCGAGATCACCGTCAGCACCACCGACATCTCCGGTCTTCCGACCGCTCTGTAATACCCATACCACAAGAACAGAATACCGATTCCACAGTAAAATGCTCCTTCGATATGCAGATACTGTATCCCGACGCGGATGATCTCATGCTCACTGCCGTCGATAAATGCCAGCATCAGATATCTGGCTCCAAAGTAGATCAGCACCGACACACAGATACAGAATGCCGCTGATACCGTTACTGCACTACGGACACCTTTCTGTACTCTTTTTTTCTTTCCGGCTCCCCGGTTCTGGGAAATGAAGATAGAAAATGCATTTGCAAATTCCTGCGCCGGCATATAAGCAAATGAATCAATCTTCACAGCCGCTGCGAATGCCGCCATGACTACGGTTCCAAAGCTGTTGACCAGCCCCTGTATCATCAGGATTCCAAAATTCATCACTGACTGCTGGATGCAGGTTTCCCAAGATCATAGGACCTGCAAACAGCAGCATTGTCTTTGTCACATTTCCGGTTGTAAGATCTTTTTTCAAATCTTATCTGGTTCCTGCCAGGTAATCGATAAACTGCTGGGCGGTTCTTCCGGATAATCCTCCGTGGCTTAATTCCCACTTGTTTGCTTCCAGCAATAATTCATCATCCGGCATATCAATTCCGTTCTTCTTTGCCAGTTCACGTACAATCTCCTGGAACTGCTTCTTATCCGGTTTTCCAAAGTAGATCGTAACACCGAATCTTGCCACCAGGGACAGCTTCTCCTGAACGGTATCATTGGTATGAAGTTCTTCATCTCTGTCTTCTTTATCTTTGAATGTCTCACGGATCAGGTGTCTTCTGTTCGAAGTTGCATAGATTAGTACGTTATCCGGCTTCTTCTCGAGTCCGCCTTCGATCACTGCCTTCAGGTATTTATATTCGATCTCAAACTCTTCAAAGGAAAGATCGTCCATGTAAATGATGAATTTGTAATTACGGTTCTTGATCTGTGCGATCACATCATTCAGATCCTTAAACTGGTGCTTGTATACTTCAATCATACGAAGTCCCTGATCGTAATACTGATTCAGGATTGCTTTGATGGAAGACGATTTTCCTGTTCCGGCATCACCGAATAACAGACAGTTATTGGCTTTCTTGCCTTCTACAAATGCTTTTGTATTATCGATCAGTTTTTTCTTGGCAATCTCGTATCCGACCAGATCATCCAAATGTACGTGTGCGATCTTCGTGATCGGCTCAATCAATGTCCCTTCTTCTGTATGTGCGATACGGAACGCTTTGTGAAGTCCAAGCTTTCCTACACCGAATTCCTTGTAGAACTGTGTCATGATATCCTTGAATTCTGCCGCTGTCTCAGTTTCTGCAAGTGCTTTGCTCAGATCACAGATACGGTCGCGGATTCTCTGATTGAACACTCTTCCGTGTCCGCTGGTTCCGACATAATCATGTAACATAGAGATACAGTCCACACCCATCACATTCTCCAGATCTGCAAAGTCATAATCAAATAATTCTTTGAAGATTTCAAAATCGTGCAGTGCAACCTGGTTGATACTTCCGTCTACCGGTCCTACGATCTCACAGGAGGTACTGTAAGCATTCTCATGACTTGCCATCAGGTAAGTCAGATAATTATGCCAGAGATCTCCCTCGAATCCGTGGCTTACAGCCATCTCCAGAATCTCGTTGACCGCATCATATAACAGTCCCTTCATATCTTCCATGTTATAATAATCATTCTGATAATTCTCCATTAAGAATGTCATATCCTGAAGGATCTGTCCTTCCTCCATATGTTTATATAACATCAACTCATTTGTTCTCATTTGTCATTCCTCCAATTTTATATCCAACCTGCTATGCCTAGTAATTTCCAAGAATTCTTAAATTTCTTCCCTCTTCACGAAGTCCCCTGATTGCATTTTTCACTGCGGGATCCGCAAGATTTCCCTCGAAATCAATAAAGAAACGGTATTCCCAGCTTTTTCCTTCCATCGGCCGGGATTCAATTTTTGTCATATTCAGATCATTATACGCAAAATGTGAAAGCAGATGGTAAAGAGAACTGCTTTCATGAGGAAGCTCCAGACAAATGCTTATCTTCTTCGCATCTTTTAAGAATACTTTCTGATTCGTGATAACGATGAATCTGGTCGAATTATTCTTTTCATCATTGATACTATCTGCAAGCACAGAAAGTCCGTATACGGATGCCGCATAAGCACTGCATACAGCCGCCTGATGTTTATCCTGGTCTTCAAGTATCTTCTTTGCAGCAAGTGCGGTATTCGCTACACTGATCTGCTGCCAGTCTCCGTGTTCTCCCAGAAAATGCGATGCCTGCATAAGTGCTTCCGCCTTGGAATATACACGTTCAATCTCAGATATATCTGTTCCCGGTAATCCTGACAATGTATTTTTGATCGGGATGATCGTCTCTCCGACAATATAATTTTCAAATTCTACCAGAAGGTCATAGATTTCATTCACTGCTCCGGCTGTTGAATTTTCAATCGGAAGTACTGCATAATCTGCCGCGCCTTCTTCAATTGCCTCCATTGCCTCCCGGAATGTATGTACATGATAGCTGTTACATCCTTTTCCAAAATAATGTTCCATTGCCGCCTGACTGTAAGCCCCTTCTGTTCCCTGGAATACTACCCTTGCTGTATCCTTATCCAGTGAATCAATGCCGATAAACGGAAGTCTTCCAAGTGCACCTGCTTCTACAAGCTGCTTGTACTGTAATTTTCTACTGATCGCAAGAAGCAATTCATATACTTCTCCGATTCCTTTTTTATTAAAGTCTGATGAAACTTTTCCCATCACTTCTGCTATTTTATTCTTTTCACGCTGACGGTCAAATGTTTTATAACCATTTTTAATCTTACAGGTCCCGAGATCCTCACAAATCTTCATTCGCTTTTCATAAAGATCCGTAATCTGATCATCAACATCACTTAACTGCGTTCTAAGTTCTTCCAATGATGTCATTTACTCTCTCCTTTGTGTATATTATGCAGAAAATCTGCGTATTTATTAAATTATAATACATTCCAAAAATAAAATCTACCCATCCTGATTTGAAAAAATCATCGAAAATTTTTTCAAGACATTGAAAATCATCGTTAAATATTATATGATGTATGAAAGATTTGAAAACGGAGGTAAAACCATGAATACTTTAGAATGTATCAAAACAAGAAGAAGCATTCGCAAATTCAAGCCTGATCCTGTAGATCACGCAACTTTAGAATCCCTGATCGGTGCAGCATCTTATTCTCCTTCCTGGAAGAACACTCAGATCACTCGATATATCGCAATCGAAGATTCTTCTATTCTTGATAAAATCGTTACTGATTACACCCCAGATTTCAACGCAAGAATCATAAAGCAGGCACCAATGCTTATTGCAGTTACTTTCAAAAAAGGGCGCTGCGGTTTTGAACGCGACGGTTCCTACAGCACCAAAAAAGAAGACCGCTGGCAGATGTTCGATGTCGGTGTTGCAAGTCAGACACTTTGCCTTGCCGCTCACGAAGCAGGTCTTGGAACTGTAATCATGGGCATCTGGGATGAAGACGGCATCACCGATCTTTTACATATTCCGGAAGATCAGGAGCTTGCTGCTCTCATCGCCATCGGATATCCTGATATTGATCCTGATGCACCTAAGAGAAAATCTGTCGATGATTTATTAACTTATTTATAAAACAGGAGGTTTTTACATGAGACACTTATTAAGTCCACTGGATTTTTCTGTGGAAGAACTTGACAATTTAATGGATCTTGCAAAAGATATCGAGGCAAATCCGAAAAAATATGCACACGCATGTGAAGGCAAAAAGCTTGCCACTCTTTTCTATGAACCGAGCACACGTACCAGATTAAGCCATGAAGCTGCTATGATCAATCTGGGTGGCAGCGTTCTTGGTTTTTCATCCGCAGATTCAAGTTCTGCTTCCAAAGGGGAAAGTGTAGCAGATACGATTCGTGTAATTTCCTGCTTTGCAGATATCTGTGCAATGCGCCATCCAAAAGAGGGGGCTGCTATGGTTGCAAGCCAGCATGCCACAATTCCGGTGATCAATGCCGGTGACGGTGGACATCAGCATCCGACCCAGACACTTACAGATCTGCTTACAATACGTTCTTTAAAAGGTCGTCTCGATAATATGACAATCGGATTATGCGGCGATCTGAAATTCGGCCGTACCGTACACTCTCTGATCCATGCACTGGTACGTTATCCGGGAATCCGTTTTGTTCTGATCTCACCGGAAGAATTAAAGCTTCCAAGCTATATCAAGAATGATGTATTAGACCGTCAGAATATTCCTTACGAAGAGGTAGTACGGCTGGAAGATGCCCTTCCTGACCTGGACATTCTTTATATGACCCGTGTTCAGAAAGAACGTTTCTTCAATGAAGAAGATTATGTACGTATGAAAGACTTCTACATCCTGGACAACAAGAAGATGGAGCTTGCAAAAAATGATATGTATATTCTCCATCCACTCCCAAGAGTAAATGAAATCGCCACAGAAGTAGATAATGACCCAAGAGCTGCTTATTTCAAGCAGGTACAATATGGTGTTTACATCCGTATGGCACTGATACTTACACTTTTGGGAATTGAAGTTTAGGAGGAAGATAACAATGGTAAAAAATACATTAACTGTCGGACGTATTGAAGAAGGATTTGTTCTGGATCATATCCAGGCAGGGCGAAGCATGGATATCTATAAATATTTGCATCTGGATAAACTGGACTGTTGCGTTGCGATCATAAAAAATGCAAAGAGTAATAAAATGGGAAAGAAAGATATCATGAAAATTGAGTGCCCGATCGACTTTATGGATCTGGACATCCTCGGTTTTATCGATCATAACATTACCGTAAATATTATAAAAAATTCTGAGATCGTAGACAAGAAAACGCTCCATCTGCCTCACGAAATCCGCAACGTGATTCACTGCAAGAATCCTCGCTGCATCACCTCGATCGAGCAGGGACTGGATCATGTCTTCGTACTTACAGATCCTGAAAAAGAAGTTTACCGCTGTAAATACTGCGAAGAAAAATATGACGGAAGACGCAAATAAAGCAAAAAATACCGCCTGATAATTAATATCAGACGGTATTTTTATATTCATTCAAATTGCAAGCAAAACGATAAGCCGGGTTATGTCGTTGGGTAATCATCTTTCTAGACCCATCGTTACCAATGGGTTCAAGCAACCTACCTAAGACGTGACGGGCCGCCACATTGTCTTTATCCGGTCTTGCTTCGAATGGGGTTTACATATGCCCCTGCTGTTACCAGCAAGGCGGTAGTCTCTTACACTGCCCTTCCACCCTTACCAGAATTATATTCTGGCGGTATATTTCTGTTGCACTATCCTTGGAGTCGCCTCCACCGGACGTTATCCGGCATCCTGCCCTGTGAAGCCCGGACTTTCCTCACCTGCTGCCTTTCGGCATCTGCAGCTGCGATTACCTGTCTTACTTGCACTTTTCAAAAGCGTTTATTATTATAGCACTATTTATTCAAAATAACAAACCTTTTTTCCGATTTCATAATCAGACAATTTCTTTCAGACTTATGGCAATTCGAATACCTGTCCTGGTACCTTTACATGCATTACATGTTCTTTATAGGATTCTGCCTGCGGATTATTCATAAGTTTCTCATAAACTTCATAGTGTCCCCACATATGCATCGGAAAGACCAGTTTTGTATCTGTATGCTTCATGAAATAATCCAGTCCCCAGTAATATTGCTCTTCCTGTCTTGGATCTAACGGAACAAATGCTACATCAATCCGTATATTTTTTAATTTATGGATTTCTTTCTGATAATCCATCCGCATCTGTTCGTTATAATATTCACTTTCTTCTTCCCAATGCCACCAGTTCAGATCTCCTGCGTGATAAATAATCCTATCATCTACATACACAAGAAATGCTACACCCGCATCCGTAGAATGAAGTGTCTGTACTTTCAGATTACCAATCCGATATTCTTTGTCGGCAATAACAAACCATACCTTTGAAGGGACCGGCTTTTCTGTAATATCTGCCGACAGTACATATCTTACGTTCGGATATATGTTCTCCAGCTCAAATATTTTCCGGTCAAAATGATCATAATGTGAATGGCTGGAAAATACATAAATTTCTTTTTCCGAATCAAATTCAGGAAGTTTACCTTTATACCAGTCGAAGATCAATACATATTTTTTGTATTCTACAGCAAAACCGCTATGATTCAGGTACGTGATCTTCATTCTTTATGCCTCTCCCTTGATAACCTTTACAGCATGCACAAGTTCCGGAAGTAAGAATCTGAGACTTTCTTTCACTGCCTGTGCTTTTCCCGGAAGGTTTACGATCAGTGTATCTCCACTGATTCCGGCCGCACTTCTGTTCAGCATACTGCGTCTTGTCAGTTTCATAGTATGCGCTCTCATTGCTTCAGGAATCCCCGGTACCGGTCTGTCTACAATATCCATTGTTGCTTCTGGTGTACAGTCACCTGGATTACATCCCGCACCGCCTGTTGTAAGGATCAGATCTGCTGTTTTTCCATCTGCCATGCGCTTCATAACAGTTGACAATACTTCTCTGTCCAGTGGAAGTGCCCGCATAAAGACAACTTCAAGTCCAGCTTCTTCTGCCACAAGCTTCACTGCTTCCCCGCTTTCATTCGCTTTCGTTCCTTTGTATATATCTGTATTTGCCGTAATAATTGCTACTCTCATATCGTACCTCCAACGTTCATTTGTGATAGTCATATACTTTTATATTTTAACCCTTTTATGAAAATAATGCAATCTTACACATACAGAATCAATAAAATATCATACTATAAAGCTTTGCGGTACAACATCTCCACATCCTTTAATGTTGTCTGTCTTGGATTAGCCGCAATATTTCCACTCTTCATCGCATCTGCAGCCATCTGTGGAATCTTATCTTCGGTTACACCGACCTCGGAAAGTGTTTTTGGAATTCCCAGAGATGCATTCAGTTTCTTGATTTCTTCTACCAGCATTTCCGGTTTAAAATCTTTCACCGGCTCTTTTTCTTCGCTGATATAATTGTAAATCTTTTCGTAACGTCCATGATCTGCCAGCGCATTATATTCTACAATTACCGGAAGAAGGATTGAATTGGCCACTCCATGCTGTACACCAAAGAATGCGCTGACCGGATGTGACATGGCATGTACATCTCCAAGTCTTGCCCAAGCAAATGCAATTCCCGCAAACATACTTCCTGACATCATTGCACATGCAGCTTCCTCGTCCTTTCTGTTTGCCACAAATCTACGGATATTACCGCCGATCAGTTCCATTGCTTTTTCTGCCATTGCATCAGAAAACGGTGAAGCGCCAAGTGATGTATATGCTTCCCATGCATGGATCAGTGCATCAATTCCACATGAAGCCGCAACCATCGGTGGTACAGACATGATCATCTCCGGATCTAACAGTGCGTATTTTGGAAGTAATTCATAGCTAAAAACCGTTAATTTATAATTTCTGGAGGTATCTGTAATAACGGAGAACGCCGTAACTTCACTTCCGGTACCTGCTGTAGTAGGGATTGCTATGATTGGTTCGATCGGTCCCGGAACAAGATGTGCACCTTCATACTCTGTAATGGATCCGCCGTATCTTGCCAGAACACCTACTGCCTTGGCAACATCCATCGGGCTTCCTCCTCCAAGTGCAACTATACTTGTCGCTCCTGATTCCTTATATACCTTTGTCGCCGCATTTACCATATCTACTGTAGGGTTTGGAAGAATATCAAGGAAACTTACTGTTTCTATACCTTCTGCCTCCACAATATCCAGCACTTTCTGTACGACTCCTAATTTCTCCAGTCCTCTGTCTGATACTACCATCATCTTTTTAGATCCGCTTTTTTCAAGAAGCTCCGGCAGTCTTTTTAAAGAGCCTACACCAAATACAATATCCTGCGGTACTTTGAACGTGTAATCTTTCATTTTTATCATCCTCCAGATTCTTATTGTCTATTATGGTAAAAAAAAGAGACCACACCCTGACGAGTATGGCCCCTTTACCAATTCCTAATTCATATTATAGACACATTCTATTCTATATTTCAAGTGTTTTTTGAATTTTAAGTCATAATTCTAAATAATGATACACACCATGCCTCCATTACTGTCATTCACAACCTTTTGCATAGTATCCTGAAGTTTTTCCTGGCTTTCGTCATTAATAACTGCCATTTTATTCTTCATCCCGTCCATGACAAGTTCTTCTACTGTCTTTCCGAATATACTGGTTTTCCAGATACCTCCTTCCATTTTTTCCTCATTTTTAATATACTGGATCAAATCTTTCGCCTGCTGCTCATTTCCAACAATCGGGGCTATCTCCGTCTCTATATTAGCACGGATCAAATGAATGGACGGCGCCTGCGAATGAATTTTCACCCCATATTTATTTCCCTGTCTGATAATCTCTGGTTCATCCAGTACGATCTCTTCTTTTGTCGGGCTGACTACTCCATACCCTTTCATCCGGACTGCAGTAAATGCATCTTCTACATTTTCATATTCATTCTTTAAGATTGAAAGTTTCTGCATCGTCTTTATCAGATCATACTGGCCTGTGATCGTAGTTCCTGTCATCTCACTTAACATTTCATAATAATATTTTTCATACATGTGGATCTGAATGATAACACAGCCTGTATCCATCTGTATCTGTTCTACATACCAGTCTTTTATGTATGGACTTTCCGGTCTTCCGGTTAAAGCTGCCGCATCTTTGATCTCTTCCAGGTGTTCGAGGATTTTTTGTATATGTTCCAGAAGGTCCTGTTTGATCTTGTGTGTAACCGGAAGCATTTCCACCCATTTCGGTATATAAAACTGTACCTCAGATATCGGGAATTCATACAAAACGGCCTCCAGAATCCGATAAATATCTTCTTCCTTTATTTGTTCACAATTTACGGTCATTGCTTTAACTCCATATGTATCTTCCAGTTTTTTTGCCTTCTCCTTAGCCTCCTGGCCATGTGGTTTTTTTGAATTCACCAGTACTACAAATGGTTTTCGGATAGACTGAAGCTCTCTTATAGTCCGTGCCTCCGCATCTTCATAATTTTCCGGCAGAATATCTGTAATCGTTCCATCGGTTGTTACCACGATTCCTATCGTTGCATGTTCATGAATCACTTTTTGTGTACCGATCACCGCTGCCTTGGTAAATGGTATTTCTTCCTGATACCACGGAGTCTTTACCATACGTTCATGCCCGGCCTCCTCGTGTCCCGAAGCACCCTTTACCATATATCCGACACAGTCAATCAGACGGATCCTTACTTCAACATCCTGGTTCAGACGTATCACTGCAGCATCTTTCGGTACAAATTTGGGCTCTGTTGTCATAATCGTCTTGCCTGCCGCAGACTGAGGAAGTTCGTCTCTTGTCCGCTCTTTCTTATGTTCATCTTCCATTCTTGGCAACACCATTACATCCATAAAGCGTTTGATAAATGTCGATTTTCCTGTTCTTACCGGTCCGACAACGCCGATATAGATTTCTCCGTTTGTTCTCGCTTTTATATCTTTATATAACTGTTCTGTGTCCACTTTCCCTGCTCCTTCCCGTTGTGCTGTTAAAGTATATGCACTTCTTCGCTCTTTATAGAACTTTCACTACAGATCAATAGTCATTTTCTATCATTTCCGTATCTGTTTAGCATTTGTTTATGCATCTGTAATTTGTTAAAATATAAGCAAAGATAAAGTTTTATTACAAAAAGGAGATTCTTATTATGGAAAGACATCAGATTACCGGACACACCGAATTAATCGGTCTTCTGGCTTATCCAATCCGCCACTCGCAGTCACCTGCAACACATAATGCAGCTTACGAAAAGCTAGGTGTTGACATTGTAAATCTTGCATTTGAAGTAGATGCACCTGAACTTGAAGATGCAATCAAGGGCTTACGCGCACTGAAGATGCGTGGTGCCAATGTTTCTATGCCAAATAAGACAATCGTACATCAGTATCTGGATGAAATCTCTCCGGCTGCCAAACTCTGTGGTGCGGTAAATACCATCGTCAATAAAGACGGCTACCTGGTCGGACACATCACAGACGGTATCGGTTATGTACAGTCTTTAAAGGACAATGACATTGACCCTACCGGAAAGAAAGTAACAATTGTAGGTTCCGGCGGAGCTGCTACTGCTGTTGAGATCCAGGCTGCACTGGATGGTGTTGCTGAGATGTCTATCTTCGCAAGAGATGACAAGTTCAAACAGAATGCACTCGATACGGTAAAGAAAATTAACGAAAATACCAATTGTAAAGCAACATTCTACCCTCTGGAAGATCTGGATAAATTAAAAGAAGAGATGCATTCTTCTTATCTTTTCACAAATGCCACAGGCGTTGGAATGAAGCCACTCGAAGGAATCACTTATATTCCTGATCCTTCTTTCTTCCGTCCTGATCTTATCGTCACAGACGTTGTCTACGCCCCACACGAAACAGCAATGTTGAAAATGGCAAGACACGCCGGATGTAAAACAATGAACGGACAGGGCATGATGCTCTTTCAGGCAATTGCAGCTATCGAACTGATCCTCGGCAAGCGTGTGGACAGTGAATACATGAAAGAAAAACTGGGAATTTCCTACGTTTATGAAGATTAAGGAGAATTTTTCTATGAACACTGTAAAAGTAAGAAATCTGGAACTCGGAAATGGAATTCCGGCAATCTGCATTCCTAATGTTGGAAAGACAAAAGAAGACATCCTTTCCCTTACCCGTACATATCTTGGCATGCATATGGATCTGATGGAATGGCGGATGGACTGGTACGAAGATGTTGAAGATATTGCAAAAGTCTCAGAACTCGTCAAAGAACTTCGTGATGTAATGGGCGATACTCCTCTTCTCTGTACCTTCCGTACAGACAAAGAAGGCGGCGTACATCCAATGTCCACAGAAAAATATGCCGAACTTAACAAAGCAGTTGCAGCAACCGGAAATGCTGATATTATTGACGTAGAGATCTTTACAGGAGATGACATTGTACGGGAGATGATTGATGCAATCCACGCTTCCGGTGCAAAGGTCATTGCCTCTAATCATGATTTTGACAAAACACCTGCCAAATCTGATCTCATTTACCGTCTCCGCAAAATGCAGGATATGGGGGCCGATATTCCTAAAATGGCTGTTATGCCACAGACCAAAAAAGATGTTCTGACCCTTCTTTCTGCTACTGAAGAGATGGCATCAGACTATGCCGACAGACCGATCATCACCATGTCTATGGCTGGACTTGGAAGTATCAGCCGTATTGCCTGCGAGGCATTTGGTTCCTGTCTGACATTTGGTTCCGGAGCACAGGCTTCTGCACCTGGACAGATCGGAGCAGAAAAATTACATCAGGCACTTCAGATTGTGCACGATGCATTGTAAAAAACGAAAAAAGAGAAAGGGCCCATGGATATTCCCACAGGCCCTCATTTTATGTTTATTACATTTATTTTAATATATTATCCTGCCACACAACATAACACAGGCACATATTTTTTATCCCTGTTTTTTCTGTGTAAGAAGCCTCTGCGCTTCTTCATCTCTTTTGGCATCTACCTGATCCAGTTCCTCTGTTGTAAGCACTCCCAGTTTTTTCTTCTGGAAATCCATATTAGAAAGTAACAGGTTCATTGCAAAGCCGACGAGCAATGCCCATCCGGATCCTTTGAACGCCAATACCGCTGCCATAACACCTGCAATACTCTTATCTGTGTTAGACTGACAGTATTCCATACCAATTCTGGCACAGACATAAGCCTGGAACAATAATGTAATTGCTGATCCGACTCCCATGATTGGTTTCATGAAAGATACGATCGGTACCAGGATAACACTGATAAATGTCGCCATACGGAAAGAACTCATTCCACCAATCAATGATTTCATTGCTTTCTTTCCTTCTTTGTAACGCATCGCTACTGATACGGTCATTCCAACCCATAACGGTCCTGCCAGCGGTGGGAATGGTGCAAAAATTGCAAGGATCAGGTTTCTTAAGCCACTGATCAGATTAGATCTGCTTGAGTTAAAGTCGATATATTCATCGCTTCTGCTCTCCTGCGCTTCCTCTACCAGCGTCTTCGATGTAACAAAATCTCCAAACGCCAGTACATAACAGATCAAAGCCAGAGGTATGGCACTGATAAATTTCGAAAGCGGCGGAAAACCTACCGCAAAGATACTGACTGTATGGAATATATTGCTGAAATCAGGAATTCTGATGACTGTTCCAAGTTCTAATACAGGTTTTGATAATTCTCCAAGCGCAACTCCTGCCACCATAGCGATCAGATATGGGAACAAGTTGCCGTATTTTGCCATAATATCTAATATCTTATATTTACTTCTGTTCTTTTCACAGAACGGTGAAAAGCTTAAAAATGCAAGTAATAATGTACCGGCAAGCGTTGCTACCGGTGCCGTCATAAGCTGGCTTCCATCTGATAATTGTCCCTGCAATACCGTAATCGGTGCTGCGATCAGGATACCACCTTTAATTGAATTTGGCACACCATTTACAAATTTGTCTGCCAGTTTCGTAATTCCCATAAATATAAATACAAATGCGACCAGAAGCTGCAATGCGATCATCGCCTGGATTCTGTCTGGTCCTTTTTCAAACCCATTTAAATACGCCAGGGTAAATGGAAGTGTCGGAGTAATCCATCCCGGGACTACCGGATCTCCTAACCATCCATGAAGCATATACATAAATACTTCAATGATGACACAGCTCCATGCAAGTTCATATGGAAGTCCAAGATTATCAGTCAGGTACGGAATGGAACTTAAAGCTGTAGCGCCAAGGATCAGACCCTGAAAAAATTCCACATATTCTACTCTGTAATGGATTCCAGGAATTCTCCACTGAAATGGTCCAAGAGGAATATAAGGAAGTTCATTAGCTCTTTTTGCTTTTTTCGGACTCATCTTTGAGCGTCCTCCTTCGTTTTAATAATTTTCACATACATTTTTTCGTATGCTTCAGGTATCAAAAATTTACTATAACATAATACCAGTTATTCCATAAAAAACATCTATGGAATAACCTGTATTTCCCTCTATTTCTTCGACATTTTCTATGAATGTCTTTTTTTTAACAATACCATGTTAAAAGAAAGGGACTGTCTATCCGTCATTATTCGGAACAACAGTCCCTTTTTATACCAAATATACAAGAAAAGTTGCCGGTGGCAGGTTTTCTGTATTCTTGATTATATTTTACAATGCACTCTTTCCAAAGATTTTCTTGTGCTGCGCTACTAAGTAGAGGGAACTTAAAATAGCAAGGATTGCAAATACCAATAACATGATCATGAGGCTGTATACTGCATTTGCCTCACCCGATGCTTTTGTAAGCTGTGCTGCCACTACCGGGATCAGGTAGCTTGCTGCACCCATAAATGTGTAATAGATACCGGTGTTTCTTCCCTTTGGTCCCGGGTTGAATAACTGAACCACTGCAAGACCAGTCTGAAGAGCACCACCTGCTGCAAAGAATCCTAACATTGCAATTGCAATGTAGATAATTGCTACCTGATGAATAAACAGAACACCTGCAAGTGCTACTGCAGTACAGATAGAATCAATCAAGACAACTTTCAGCGGGCTCCATTTTAATTTAGCCATCATAAATGCCCAGAAAAGTACTGCACAGATAGAACCAATCGTATAGATAGAAGTCATACCTGCTGCCTGCATCTCAGACAATCCACATACAGATAATCCGAACGCTTTCGTATACTGCTGAGCACCATACATGATTGCCATGCAGAGGAATGCATAAAACATTACCAGAAATACTACAAATTTGCTCGGTTTTGTAAGCATAGCTGCTTTCGCTGCATCAATTTCTGCCTGTACTGCATCTTTTGATTTTCCATCATTTCCTTCCGATGCCTTCTTCTGATCATCATATACGAATGGTGCAATAATTGCAAGTACTAAACAGATAATAGACATAACTACCGGAATCATAACATTTAATTTCCAGTTTCCACTGTTTGCATTATGTACTACCAGAAGTGGATATACCATACCTGACAGTGAAACAAAGAATTTGATTCCTACAAGCGCTGATCCAGGTGCTGCCGGATAAGCTTCCTGTACTGCAGGGTATCCTGAAGCATCCCAGAATCCTGAAGTTGCAACTCCGGATGCAAAACCGCATACAGAAGCAACCAGTGCACTCTTAGTAAATAAGAATCCAAGGAAGCAGATAATATATAATGCTGCTCCACCGATCATCAGTTTCTTACGTCCGACACGGTCTGAGATCTCTCCACCGATCCATACGCTTACGAATTTACCAAATCCAGTCCATGCAACTGCTGTACTTACTGCTGCAAGTCCTGCTGCATATGCTGCAGACTGCGGATCTGACATATTGAATCCCCACTGTTTTGCGAAATTCACATTATTCTGGCTTAATATAATTGCCTGAATTCCATGTGTCAGATAGCAAAAATATACGCAGATGATAGACCATAAATATTTCTTTGCTTTCATTCCCTCATTCTCCTTTATCAAGTTGTTTTATTTTGCCTGTGCTTTCTGAAATTCCTGATACTCAGCAAGCGGCATTTCTTTTCCTACGAACAGCCCATAGTTTACTGCTCCCTGCTGCTGAAGCATTCCTACTCCGCCAATTGCCTTGCATCCTGCTTCTTCTGCTTCCAGGATCATCTTTGTTTTTTCCGGGCTGTATACAGTATCTGCAACAACCAGATCCTTACGGAATAATGATTTATCTACCAGTGTTACATCCTGGTGTGGTTTCATTCCCATAATTGTAGCATTTACAAGAATATCACATGCTTTGATTGCTTCTTCCAGTTTTGCCTTGTCGTCAAGGTCGTCTACTGTAACTACACACTCTGGGCACTTTTCAGCTAATTTGGCCTTTGTTCCTTCTGCTCTTTCGAAAAATTTATCTTTAATATTGAAGATATTTACTTCTTTTGCTCCGTCCAGTGCCAGCTGAACCTGAATTGCTGTAGCAGCTCCGCCTGCTCCAAGAACAACAACCTTTTTGTCTTTTACAGGTACTCCGTTGAGTTCCAGATTCTTAACAAATCCGACACCGTCTGTAATGTGTCCTGTGATCACTCCGTCATCGTTAACAAATACATTGCAGGCTCCGATAATCTCAGCTGCAGGTGACAGCTTATCTACCAGCTGTGCTGCGATGTTCTTGCATGGCATAGTGAAGTTACCACCACGCATATTTAATAAACGAATAGACTCGAATACTTTTGGCATTTCCTCTTCTGTTACGTCAAATGCCATATAAGCATAATCTAAGCCATCATGCTGGAAGCTGAAGTTGTACATTGCAGGAGATCCTGAATGTCCAACTGGTGTTCCAAATAATGCCATTAAGCCTGTATGTCCGGAAATTCTTTTTTCCATGATCTTAACCCTCCTGGTTTTCTTTTATTCATAACAGCCCGCATACTACGAGCTGTCACATACACATTTCTTACAATTTCTATATATAATGATTAAAGTTTTAATGCCACATCATAAGCTTCTTTTGTAGCATCCAGTGCACGACGTGCTCTTACTGCATCACCTACTACATGAACTTCCGGAACGATGTCCTTTAATTCATCAGCGAAGTCATATACAACATTCTGACCATCGCGGTGTGTATAACGGGAGCTGAATCCCATAGAAAGAACTACAGTATCGAATCCTCTTGCTTCATAGATAGTCTCATCAGACTTATCAGCTGCATTCTTGTAGCTTACTCCATCTGAGAAGATTTCAGATACAGCAGCGCTTGTAATCTGCTCGATTCCGTATTTTTCGAAGGCTTCCATAAGGAAGATACGATGCTCGTGGATTACGTCTGGTCCGATCGCATCTCTCATCTCGATAACAGATACTTCATGTCCCTGTTCAGCAAGGAAATCTGCTGTCTCAGCACCTACCATACCTCCACCTACAACTAAAACTTTATGTCCTACCGGACGTGTTCCTTCCAGACAGTCCACACCATATACGATATCAGGATTATGGATACCTTTGATAAATGGAAGAACTAATGTTTCAGATCCTGTTGCGAGGATAACAGCATCCGGTGTATCTTCTTTTAACATCTGAGCTGTTACTTTTGTGTTCATCTTGATATTTACGCCGGCTTTTTCGCATTTTACGATATAGCTTCTGATCATACCTGTGATGTCACCTTTTCCCGGCGGGTAAGCAGCCAGTCTCATGTTTCCGCCAAGTTTATCTGTTGCTTCAAATAATGTTACATCATGTCCACGTCTCTTAGCTGTGAATGCTGCACACATACCTGCTACACCGCCACCGATAACGTATACTTTCTTTGCTTTTTCCGCTTTCGGAAGTCCCTCAACTTCACGTCCAAGTACTGGGTTTACCAGACAGCAAAGAGGTTTACCTGCATACATGTTGGCAACGCATCCCTGCAGACATGCGATACAAGGTGTCATATCTTCCAGTCTTTCTTCCTGAGCCTTTTCCGGAGTATGAGGATCAGCCAGTGACTGACGTCCGAATGCTACCAGATCCGCTTTTCCAAGTTTTACCATCTGTTCAGCGAACTGTGGCTCTGTGTAACGTCCGACTGTGATAACCGGAACGGATACACAATTTTTGATATTTGCTACGAGCTCTGCAGAGAATCCGCCATGAATTCCTGTTGGAGCCCACATATATTCATCTTTCAGATGCACTGCACGTGATACGTGAAGTCCATCGACTCCACAGTCTTCAAGATAAGAAGCGACTGCACACATATCGTGATTATCCAGACCGCCAAACATATCTTCTGTACTGTTGATACGTGCAAGAACTGCGATTTTACCTTCTGTTCTCTTCTTTACTTCTTCAACGATTAGACGGGAAAATCTCATTCTGTTTTCGAAGTTTCCACCAAATTCGTCTACACGTTTGTTCGTTCTTGGTGACATAAAAGAATTCACAAGATAACCATGTGCCATGTGAATTTCTACTGCATCGGCTCCGCCCCTCATTGCGCGGACTGCTGCATCTCCGTATCCTTTAATGAGCTCATATACCTGCTCTGTAGGAACTGCTTCCGGAATATCTCTTCCATCAGCTGCTGCAATAGATGTTGCCGCCTGGATTGGTGCTCCTGCATTCTTAGCATTTCCTTCCGGACCTGCATTCTGAAGCTGAATAGAAATCTTAGCACCTTCTGCATGACAGGCATCGGTAATCTTCTTCAGGCTCTCGATGCTGTTATCATCATACAGACAAGGTTTTCTTGGGCCGCCCTTTGCACCTTTATGAACTACTGTTGCTTCAATTGTAATCAGACCGAACTGACCTTTTGCACGTTCAGCATAGTATGCAACAGACTCATCGCTCCATGTTCCATCTGTTTTTGCAAAGTTGTTTCCCATTGGTGGTACTACGAAACGGTTCTTTACTGTCATTGGTCCGATCTGAATCGGAGAAAACATATGTTTGAACTTCATTATTTTTTTACCTCTCTCTTTTGATCAAATGTGTTTTCTAAATTAGTCAACCATTTCTGGCCAAGCTTCTTTTAATACTTTTTCTGTATTTTCATATGTATAAGCAGCTGCTTCTTTAAGTCCTCTTCCAAGGATCTCATCAGAAATTACTTCTACACCGATAACCTTTGGATCAACTCCGGCATCTTTGATCATCTTAACAAATCCGGCTGTGTCTTTTGCTCCTGTTCCAGGTGCAAGACGATCATGCATTGACTCATCTCTTAAGATTGAATCTGCGTATGGTCTCTCGTAAGCATCGTTGATCTGGATAGAAATAACTTTCTTAGCGATTTCCGGTGTCAGGATGTCAAATGGCTGATTAGCTCTTACCCAGTGCCATGTATCAAGGATAAGCATTGCATTCTCACATCCAGAAGCTTTTACAACTTCCCAGCCTTTCTGAAGGTTTGGAATACCACTGTATGGCATTGGCTCAACACCGATGATATATTTTCCAGCTCTCTGGCAGAGTTCTTTTAATTTCTGAGCTGTATATTCTACTGAGTAGTTTTCCATCAGTCCACAGTTGATATGACCAACTCCGAAGAGTTCACACATATGGAAGCACATCTGCTCTTTGTATTTCTGCTCGTATGAACGATGTTCTTCACACCACTGAACGATGTACTCAACTTCTGTTACTTTCATGTCATGTTTGTCAAGAATTGCAAGAATGTCTTCATCATGAAGTCCTTCATTCAAAGCATCAACATAAGTCTCTGCACGAAGACCGATTCCTTCGTATCCTGCTTCTTTTGCAGCGATAACACGATCTTCAAATTTGCACTGATCTCCAAGTGTCCATGAACTTACTGTGATTGGATTCTTTTTTGACATAATTCTACCTCCATTGTTAAAATTGAACAGATTCCCTTTTTTCTCAATGTTCAATCTAGTAATATTTGCTATGGTTTGATTATATATCCTTGTTAAATAAAAAACAAATTAGTTATTTTATTTTAATTTATAGATTTTATTCATAGGTTTTTACCTTCCGTTCATGATAAGATATAAACATATATAAATATAACGAAAGAAAGGGGGCCGGCTTTATGAATCTGTATCATCTAAGATATTTTGCCACACTGGCCCATCTGGAGCATTACACAAAAGCCGCTGAAATCCTTGCCATCACTCAGCCAAGTCTGAGTCATGCTATTGCATCTCTTGAAAAGGAACTAGGGGTAAAACTTTTCGAGAAGGAGGGCCGTAATGTAGCACTTACCAAATGTGGACAGGCTTTTCTTATTGATGTTGAACAGGCTTTGGATATGATTGATTCCAGCGTTAACAAGCTTCAGATGACAGGTCGTGGCGAAGGTCGTATCGATATCGTGGAACTTCGTGCTCTAAGCAGTACCGTTGTTCCCAATTTCGTAAAAGGATTTCTGGATTCTACGCCGGATAAAAAAATTGATTTTTATTTTCATAGTTCCACAGGTCTTACTTCTGATATGATTCAGGGATTAAAAGACCGGAAATATGACATCGCATTTTGCTCTATGATGGACAATGAGCCGCTGATTGAATTCACACCTGTCGCAAAGCAGGAACTGGTGTTGATCGTACCCAAAGGTCATCCACTGGAAGGACGCAGCTCTATTGATCTGAAAGATACACTTGCTTATCCGCACATTGCATTTTCCAAGCGAAGCGGCTTAAGACATGTCATTGACAAATTGTTTAAAAAATGCGGAGGTTATCCGCAAATTGCCTACTCTATGGAAGAAGACCAGGGAGTTGCCGGTCTTGTCGGTGCAGGCTTCGGTATCGCAGTTGTTCCAAAGATGCCGGTTCTTTCCTATATGCCTGTATCCATTATCGAAATCGAAAAGCCTTCCTGGGAAAGACTCTTTTATATGGCTACTTTAAAGAATGTTTATCAGGCGCCTGTTATCATGGACTTTAAAAAATACGTAACCGAACACGCAGACCTGTAAAAAATAACAGAGACGAAAGATTGTTAAAAAACTTTCGTCTCTGTTATTTTTATATCATATCTGCTTAATCTTTTTATTATTCCCACGGAAGAGCTGTGTGTTCTGCTTTTCCGACACGCAGCATCAGTTCATTTACCGCTTCTTTCGGACTCTTATCTTCAAACAGTACCTTATTTACTTCCTCAATAATCGGAAGTGATACATTATATTTCTTTCCGAGCTTTGCCGCTGCCTTTGCAGAATATACGCCTTCTACCACCATCTTAACTTCATCCATGGCTTCCTTCATAGTTTTACCCTGTCCCATCAGATATCCGGCTTTGCGGTTACGGCTGTGTACACTTGCACAGGTTACAATAAGATCTCCGATACCTGCCAGACCGCCAAATGTCTCAGCCGCACCTCCCATCTTTACACCAAGTCTTGATATCTCGGCAATTCCACGGGTAATTAATGCTGCTTTGGTATTATCTCCGTATCCCATGCCATCCGCAACTCCTGCCGCAAGTGCAATAACATTCTTAAGCGATCCACCAAGCTCAATTCCCAGAATATCCGGACTAATATATACACGGAACACTTCATTCATAAAGAGCTGCTGTAAATACTTTGCAGTCGCCTCTGTATGTGCTCCAATGCAGACCGTCGTGGGAAGGCCTCTTCCTACTTCCTCGGCATGACTTGGTCCGGAAAGGACCGCCACATCTGCCTGCGGTATCTCTTCTTCAATTTGCTGAGACAGAGTCATCAGCGTATCTTCTTCTATTCCTTTTGCTACATCCACTAAGATCTGTCCATCTTTTACATATGGATTGATCTTTTTTGCGGTATTTCTTACATGGATTGACGGTACTGCAAGTACAACTACATCCTTTTCTTCTACTGCCTCTTTTATATCCGCGGTAAAGAATATTCCATCTGGAATCTTTACTCCAGGAAGCTTACTCACATGTTCTCTCTTCTCACTCAGCATGCGGACTTCTTCTTCCTGATATGACCAGACTGTCACATCATGTCCGTTTTTATATAAAAGCAGTGCCAGCGCTGTTCCCCAGCTTCCGGCTCCGATCACACTTACTTTTGCCATAAGAGCCTGTCCTTTCTTTTATCGTCTCTGACTATTTTTTATCTTTTCCCCCGACACTGATCTTATTTTCCGTGCCGCTTAAAAGTCTCTTTATATTCGCTCTGTGTCTCCAGAATGCCAGTATCATCAAAAATGCTGCAATCCCATACATCTCACGCAGATACGCTACATTTTCCATATGAAATCCTCCGTGTTGACCATATACAATCACACTGATCAGATAAATCGTAACAACTGTCATAGATCCAAGTGATACATATCTTGTTGTTGCGACGATTGCAATAAATGCTGCAAGACAGATCAGTACGATCCATATATTTGTTGTACTGATGATAAGTCCTGCCGTTGCCGCAATTCCCTTTCCACCTTTGAACTTCAGATAAAATGGATAGTTATGTCCAAGAACCACGCCCATTCCTGCATACATAGAAAGTAACGGCATCATATCCGTATGAGTCTTCCCATAGATCATGTGTACAACCACTACTGCCGCAACACATTTAAAACAGTCTCCCAGCAGCGTAACTCCTCCGGCTTTCCATCCCATAGTACGGAGTGCATTTGTTGTTCCCGCATTTCCGCTTCCTTTTTTTCTTAAGTCAACACCATTCTTTTTCCCGTATAGATATCCGGTCTGAATCAGTCCGAACACATATCCGACAAGCACACATATCAACCGTTCCATGATTACTGATCCTTTTCCTTTCTTTCCCTGATGAAGAATTTCAAAGCTGTACCACGGAATCCAAAGGCCTCACGAATCTTATTCTCCAGATATCTGGTATAAGAAAAGTGCATCAGTTCTTTATTATTTACAAAAATTACGAATGATGGTGGTTTTACCGCTACCTGTGTAATGTAATACAGTTTCAATCTCTTTCCTTTATCTGACGGTGGCTGCTGCATCGCAACTGCTTCTGTCATAATCTCGTTCAGGACACCGGTCGCAACACGCAGTGTCTGATTCTCGATCACCATATCGATCATATCATATAATTTGTTCAAACGCTGTCCTGTCTCTGCTGACACATACATAATCTCTGCATATGGCATGAATGAAAGCACACGACGTACGTTATTCTCATACTCTCTCATGGTCTTGTCATTCTTTTCAATGGCATCCCATTTATTTACAACAATAATGATACCTTTTCCTCTTTCATGTGCAATACCTGCAATCTTGGCATCCTGTTCGGTGACACCTTCTGTCGCATCGATCACGACCAGTACTACATCTGCACGTTCTACCGCCGTTACAGTACGGATGATACTGTAACGTTCCAGTTCTTCTTTAATTTTGCTCTTTCTTCGAAGTCCGGCAGTATCAATGAAGACATAATCTTTTCCGTTATACTTAACGTTTGTATCAATTGCATCTCTGGTCGTTCCGGCTACGTCAGATACGATCACACGCTGCTTTCCTGTCAACTTGTTAATGATAGAAGATTTTCCTACGTTCGGTTTTCCTACGATCGCCACTCTCGGACGTTCATCTTCTTTTTCTTCCGCTTCATGTTCCGGGAAATGTGCGATCACTGCATCTAACATATCACCGATTCCCAGTCTGGAAGCAGCCGATACCGGCACCGGATCACCAATTCCCAGATTATAGAATTCATATACATCCGGCATGAACTTATCAAAATTGTCAACTTTATTCACAGCCAGTACAACTGGTTTCCCGGATCTTCGAAGCATATCCGCGACCTTGGAATCTGCATCTACAAGCCCCTGTCTTACATCTGTGATAAAAATAATCACATCTGCAGTATCAATGGCAATCTGTGCCTGTTCTCTCATCTGAGAAAGGATAATGTCCTTGCTCTCCGGTTCAATACCCCCTGTGTCAATCATAGTAAATTCTTTATCCAGCCATGTAACATCGGCATAGATACGGTCTCTTGTTACTCCAGGCGTATCTTTGACGATCGAAATCATCTCTCCCGCCAGTACATTAAAAAGGGTCGACTTACCGACATTTGGTCTTCCCACAATAGCAACTACTGGTTTACTCATCTTAACTCTCCTCTATATTTCATTCTATATTTGTCACTTAACGATACTATTATACATTACCTTTGTCAAATAGTCCAATCAGTAGTTGACCTTTTTATAGAAAAAGTGATATAAATAATTAGGAGTAACTTATCATATAAAATACACAGGAGTTTTTATTATGCCAAATATCAAATTAATGGAAAGCGGTCTTCCTGTTGCACCACTTAAAATCGGTGCTCTGGAATCATGCCGCGAACTTGGTGAAAAAGTAAATGATTACATTGTACAATTCAGAAAAAGCACAATGGACAAGAACACAGATTCACCCTTATATTATAATTACATGCGTGACAATTACCTGATCGATTGTCCGTGTCCACGTTTTGGAAGTGGAGAAGCCAAAGGACTTCTGACAGAATCTATCCGTGGGGCAGATCTTTTCCTCATGGTAGATGTCTGCAATCATAGTCTTACTTATTCTGTAAATGGTCATTTAAATCATATGTCACCGGACGACCATTTTCAGGATTTAAAAAGAATCATTGCTGCTGCTAACGGAAAAGCACGCCGTGTCAACGTTGTAATGCCTTTCCTCTATGAAAGCCGTCAGCACAAGCGTACCAAACGTGAGTCTCTGGACAGTGCCCTCGCACTTCAGGAACTGATCGATATGGGTGTATCTAATATCTTTACATTTGATGCCCACGATCCACGTGTTCAGAATTCCATTCCACTTCACGGATTTGACAGTTTCAATCCTCCGTATCAGTTCATGAAAGCATTGTTAAAAGCTGAGCCGGATCTTAAAGTAGACAAAGAACACTTAATGATCATCAGTCCGGACGAAGGAGCTATGCAGCGTGCTGTATACTTCTCTAACGTTTTGGGCGTGAATATGGGTATGTTCTACAAACGTCGTGACTATTCAACGGTTGTAAATGGTAAAAACCCGATCGTCGCTCACGAATTTTTAGGTGAACATCTTGATGGAAAAGATGCGATCATCATTGATGATATGATTTCTTCCGGTGAAAGTATGCTCGATGTTGCAAAACAGATTAAAGACCGTGGAGCAAACCGCGTATTTGTCTGCACTACATTCGGACTTTTTACAGACGGATTCGAGAAATTCGATGAATATTATGAAAAAGGATATATCGACCGTGTGATTACTACCAATCTTACTTATCTTCCTGCCGAGGCAAAGGAAAAACCTTATTTCCTGATTGCAGACATGAGTAAATTCATTGCATTGATCATTGATTCTATGAATCATGACATCAGTATCGGAAAAGTTATGGATCCAACTGAGAAGATTCACCGTCTTCTTGAGAAACACAACGGTACTTTGTAAAAATACAGAGAACTTGCCACCGGCGACTTCTCTTGCATACTGTGATAACAAAAGAACCTGCCATTGGCAGGTTCTTTTGTTTAATTTGTAAAATCACTGTAAGCCGTTCCGTCTTTCAGATCTTGTTTTTTTGCCGCAGCCATTTCCGAAACCGTTACAAGCTGATAACCTTCTTCTTCAAGTTTCGGGATAAGTTCCAGTGCTGCGTCAATCGTCTGACTATGAATATCATGCATCAGTACAATATCCCCATCTTTCAGATTCTTCATTACACTGTCAATCGTGCTCTGCGTGTTCCTTGTCTTCCAGTCCAGTGTATCTACATTCCAGAGAATCATTGGCATGCCCACATTCGACTTTACCGTATCATTGATTGCACCATACGGAGGTCTGAGCAGCGTTGCCGGACTTCCACAAATGTTTTTTATATTCTGGTTCGTATCATCAACTTCTTTTTTTACTGCCGCACCATCAATCTTTGTCAGCTGCTGGTGATCATATGAATGATTTCCCAGTTCATTTCCGTCTTTCAGCATCTGCTTTACAGCATCAGGATATAATTTCACATTTTTTCCAAGCATAAAAAATGTCGCATGCGCATTATACTTTTTCAACTGATTCAGAAGTTCTGACGTTCTTGGACCCGGACCGTCATCAAAAGTAAGTGCGATCATTGGCTTTTTCGGATCTATTGCTACTTTTTCTTTCGAAATCAGCTCACCCTTTTCGTTGAATTTGCATTTCTCAAGTCCGATCTTTACCTCTCCCGTTGCTACAATCCCTTTGGAATCAAAATAATATTCTTTTTCATTGATTGTCTGCCAGCCGGTCAGTGCTTTTCCTTCATCTGTCAGATAAGCCTTTCCATCATCTTTGGCCACCCAGCCGGATCTCTGCATAATTCCTTTATTATCAAAGCAATAAAGTGCACCTTCTATCATCTGCCAGCCGGTTACTTTCTTTCCATCCGAATCAAAATAATATGTATTTCCTTTTGATACCACAAAATCCGATGTTATATATGTTCCATCGTATTTTTTAAATTTATTTCCTTCCCATACACCAGTCGGATTCTTTACCTTACATGTTCCGTTCTTTATTGTAACCTGTACCTTCTTTTTCCAGTCTCCTTCCAGATTTTTTTTAATATTGGAATTTAATTTCGCAATGATCACATACGTTCTTTCTGTATTCGCATCCGCTTTGCTTAAAAATGTAATATTCTTTCCTTTTTTCAGATCTTTAGCGAAATCTTCTGCTGTATAATCTTTTGTTAATTTGTTTCTATCTTTATCCCGGATCTTTATGTCCGCCGAATAAGCCGGAAGCTGTTCTCCCTGCTTAATCTCTACATCCGCCACCTGTATGGTTATCTGCGCCGGTTTTCGCAGGATTCCTCTTACTACCGGTATTGCAATCGCAACTATACAAATAGTAAAAAGAGCAAGACCCACCCGAATGTTTCTTACTCTTCTCCGATTCCTTCGTCTTCTTCGAATTTCTGTATTATCCATCCCTAGTATCCCCCCAGATTTCATATCATTACACAATCCTAGGATACTCTAATTCGACATATTTCGCAATTAAGGGATTCTTACAAATTTATTAAGTTTTGTTTAACATATGACACGTACACGTAACACTTCACCAATCTGTTTTAATTCCTCTACAACACCATCCGGCACCTCAGAATCTACATCGATCATCGTATATGCATATTTTCCCTTACTCTTATTTGTAAGGTCTGCGATGTTCATATTGTCTTTGGCAAGGATCGCTGATATCTGACCGATCATATTCGGCACATTGTGATGTAATACCAGAATACGCGTCTTATCGCCTCTCAGTCCCATATCACAGTCCGGATAGTTCACGGAATGTTTGATATTACCATTTTCCAGATAATCCATCACTTCTTTGACTGCCATCTTCGCACAATTATCTTCGGACTCTTCTGTAGAAGCTCCGAGATGAGGAATTACAATCGCGCCTTTGACACCTGCGATTTCCGGTGTCGGGAAGTCTGTGACATAATGTTTTACTTTTCCAGCTACAAGTGCATCTACCATTGCCTCGGAATCTACCAGTACATCCCTTGCAAAGTTCAGCACGATCACTCCTTCTTTCATAAGACCCAGTGCATCTTTTCCGATCATGCCTTTCGTACTGTCAAGTGCCGGTACATGCACCGTGATATAATCACAGTTTTCATAAATTTCATCTACATTTGTTGTATGATGGATACTTCTTGACAGTCTCCATGCAGAATCTACGGATACATACGGATCATATCCATATACATCCATACCAAGATGTGTTGCCGCATTTGCAACCAGAACTCCAATTGCACCAAGACCGATCACACCAAGCTTTTTGCCTTCCAACTCCTGTCCGGCAAATGCTTTCTTGGCTTTTTCTGCATCTTTGGCAATGTTCCCGTCTTCTTCGTTCTCCTGTACCCAGTTGATACCGCCGATGATATCTCTGGAAGCAAGAAGCATACCGGCAATTACCAGTTCCTTTACACCATTCGCATTGGCTCCCGGTGTGTTAAATACAACGATTCCCTGTTCTGCACATTTCTCAAGCGGAATATTGTTCACACCCGCACCGGCTCTTGCAATAGCTTTCAGATCCGGTGCAAATTCCATCTCGTGCATTGCCGCACTTCTTACCAGGATCGCATCTGCTGTTTCTGGTGTGCTTACAGGTGCATAGTCTTTTGTGAATTCATCCAGTCCTACCTGTGAAATTGGGTTCAGATTATGATACTTATACATGATTACAGATTCTCCTTTTCAAATGCTTTCATAAATTCTACCAGTTTCTCTACCCCTTCGATCGGCATCGCATTGTAGATACTTGCACGCATACCGCCGACACTTCTGTGTCCTTTCAGGTTCTCGAATCCGGCTTTTTTTGCCTCTTTCACGAATTTTGCATCCAGGTCCTTATCACCTGTTACAAACGGAACATTCATAAGCGAACGGTCTTTTGGAACAACCGTGCCCTTGAACAGTTTGCTTTCATCCAGATAATCATAGAGAATCTTTGCTTTCTTTTCATTGCGCTCTTTGATTGCTTCCAGTCCGCCCTGTTTTTTCAGCCATTTAAACACTTTACCACAGATATAGATTCCATATGCCGGTGGTGTATTGTATAAAGACTTGGCATCTGCATGCGTCTTATACTTCAACATAGTCGGTGTACCTTCTAATACATCATCTGTGATCAGATCCTCACGGATAATTGCGATCACAACACCTGCAGGTCCGACATTTTTCTGAACACCGCCGTAGATAACGCCGTATTTTGACACATCTACCGGTTCAGACAGGAAACAGGATGATACATCTGCCACCAGTGTCTTTCCTTTGGTATTCGGAAGCTCTTTGAACTTCGTACCATAAATCGTATTATTCTCGCAGATATATACATAATCTGCATCTTCAGAGATATCGAGGTCTGAGCAGTCCGGAATATAAGAAAATGTCTTATCTTCGGAAGATGCGATCACATGGACCTCTCCGTATTTTTCTGCTTCTTTGGCTGCCTTTTTCGCCCACTGTCCGGTTACGATATAGTCAGCCACTTTATTCTTCATCAGATTCATAGGAATCATGGCAAATTGCTGAGACGCTCCGCCCTGTAAAAATAATACTTTATAGTTATCCGGGATATGCATCAGTTCACGGATATCGGCTTCTGCTGTCTCAATAATCTCCTGGAACACCGATGAACGGTGACTCATTTCCATAACCGACATTCCACAGCCCTGATAGTCTAACATCTCTGCTGCTGCTTCTTTTAATACTTCTTCCGGCAATACGGCCGGGCCTGCTGAAAAATTGTACACTCTGCTCATTGTTGTTCCTCCACTTTCCTTTACTTTTTTCTTTTACTATTCTGCATTTTTTGCTTCCAGGTCTTTTTCATCAAAAGCTTCATTGATCGGGGCGCCAGGGGCAACCATCGGCCATACCTTGTCATCACTGTCAATCTGGCAGTCGATCACCACCGGATGTCCGCTCTTTAACGCGTTCGCAAATGCTTCTTTGAATTCTTCCTGGGTTGCCACACGTACTCCTTCTGCTCCCATAGCTTCTGCAAGTTTTACAAAATCTACGGCATCATTTAGTACAGTAGCCGAGTAACGCTGTCCGTAGAACAGGTTCTGCCACTGGCGGACCATACCAAGTACATGGTTGTTAATCACTACCTGAATCACCGGAATATTATGGCGTGCCGCGGTAGCGATCTCATTCATATTCATACGGAAACATCCGTCACCTGCAATATTGACAACGGTCTTTTCCGGTCTTCCGACCTTGGCTCCAAGTGAAGCTCCAAGACCATATCCCATGGTTCCAAGTCCTCCTGAGGTAAGGAGTGTTCTTGGCTCTGTATATTTATAATACTGTGCTGCCCACATCTGGTGCTGTCCGACTTCTGTCGAAATGATTGCTTCACCATTTGTCTGACGGTAGATCTCTTCTACAACAAACGGTCCACTGAGCACATCCGGATGATAGGTCATCGGATATTTCTCTTTGTAAGACATGATCTGTTCTACCCATGCCTTGTGATCCTGCTGTTCCAGACGCTCATTCATCTTCTGAAGAACGACTTTCAGATCACCGACCACACCTTCTGTGATCAGAATATTTTTATTCATCTCTGCAGCATCTACATCAAACTGTAAGATTTTTGCATTCTGGGCAAATTTCTTTGCATTTCCTGTTACACGGTCACTGAATCTTGCTCCTGCGACAATCAAAAGATCACATTCACTGACTCCGTAGTTGGATGCCTTTGTTCCATGCATTCCGAGCATTCCGGTATATAACGGATCTGTTCCCGGGAATGCTCCTTTTCCCATCAGGGAATCGGTAACCGGAGCATCTACCTTCTTTACGAATTCATATAATTCTTTGCTGGCTCCTGATAATACCGCTCCGCCACCGACAAATATGTATGGTTTCTCTGACTCCCGGATCATACGTACTGCACTTTCCAGATCTTTTTCACAGATATTTTCGGATGGTTTTACAACCTTTGGTTCCTGTGCTGTAAATTCTGCTTTGTTCGCAGTTACATCTTTCGGGATATCGATCAGGACCGGTCCCGGTCTTCCTTCTTTGGCTATCACGAATGCCTTACGTATCGTATCCGCCAGATTATTGACATCTTTTACAATATAATTATGCTTGGTGATTGGCATTGTAACACCTGCAATATCGATCTCCTGGAAACTGTCTTTTCCCAGAAGTGATACTCCTACATTACAGGTAATTGCAACGACCGGAATCGAATCCATGTATGCGGTTGCAATTCCGGTTACAAGGTTTGTTGCACCCGGTCCGCTGGTTGCAAGACATACACCGACTTTTCCTGTCGCTCTTGCATATCCGTCTGCCGCATGAGCAGCACCCTGCTCATGTGACGTAAGGATATGTGTAATCTCATTTTTATGTTTATATAATTCATCGTATACGTTCAAAATCGCTCCGCCCGGATAACCGAATACGGTATCGACGCCCTGCTCTTTCAAACACTCAATTACGATCTGTGATCCTGTTAACTGCATACCATTCATTCCCCTGTCATGATTTATTTTGCTTTTGGAACTTCGAGAATTGCTCCTCTGTTTCCAGAAGTAACCATTGCCGCATATCTTGCAAGATATCCGGTTGTAACTTTTGGTTCTCTCGGAGTCCAGTTTGCTTTTCTCTTCGCAAGTTCTTCATCGGATACATCCAGATGAATAGAAAGGTTCGGAATATCGATCTGGATCAGGTCTCCTTCTTCTACCAGTGCGATCGGTCCACCAACAGCTGCTTCCGGAGATACGTGTCCGATAGATGCCCCTCTGGATGCACCACTGAAACGTCCGTCTGTGATCAGCGCTACACTTGAGCCAAGTCCCATACCTGCGATTGCAGATGTAGGATTTAACATCTCACGCATTCCAGGGCCTCCCTTTGGTCCTTCGTAACGGATAACGACAACGTCGCCGGCAACGATCTTACCACCTTTGATCGCTGCAATTGCATCTTCTTCACAGTCAAATACTCTTGCAGGTCCTTCGTGTACCAGCATCTCGTCTACAACAGCGGAACGTTTTACAACGCTTCCGTCCGGCGCAAGATTTCCTTTTAATACTGCAAGCCCGCCTGTTGGTGTGTATGGATTATCAATTGGACGAATTACTTCCGGATCTTTGTTGACCACACCTTCGATATTCTCTCCAACGGTCTTTCCTGTAACTGTCATACATTCTGTATGCAGAAGGCCTTTCTTATTCAGCTCTGCCATAACTGCATATACACCGCCGGCTTCGTTCAGATCTTCCATGTATGTCGGGCCTGCCGGTGCAAGGTGGCAGAGGTTCGGTGTCTTTTCGCTGATTCCATTTGCAAAATCAATCTCGAAATCCATTCCTACTTCGTGTGCGATTGCAGGGAGGTGAAGCATACTGTTGGTAGAGCATCCAAGTGCCATGTCAACCGTAAGTGCATTCAGGATTGCTTCTTTTGTCATGATATCTCTTGGACGGATATTCTTCTCAAGAAGTTCCATAACCTTCATACCTGCATGCTTTGCAAGACGGATTCTTTCTGAATAAACTGCCGGAATTGTTCCATTTCCACGAAGTCCCATACCAAGTACTTCTGTCAGACAGTTCATACTGTTCGCTGTGTACATTCCGGAACATGATCCGCATGTCGGACATACTTTGTTCTCGAATTCGCACAGATCTGCATCTGACATCGTTCCTGCAACGTTTGCTCCTACTGCCTCGAACATGCTGGAAAGACTTCTCTTCTGTCCTTTTACATGTCCTGCAAGCATCGGTCCTCCGCTGACGAATACAGTTGGAACATTGATTCTTGCCGCAGCCATCAGAAGTCCCGGTACGTTCTTATCACAATTCGGGATCATAACAAGCGCATCAAACTGATGTGCCATTGCCATTGCCTCTGTAGAATCTGCGATCAGGTCTCTGGTTACCAGAGAATACTTCATCCCGATATGTCCCATTGCGATTCCGTCACAGACTGCTATTGCAGGGAACATGATCGGTGTACCGCCTGCCATGGCAACTCCCTGTTTTACTGCATTTGCGATCTTATCCAGATTCATATGTCCAGGTACGATCTCATTGTATGAACATACGATACCGACCAGTGGTCTGTTCATCTCTTCCTCGGTAAGTCCGAGTGCATTGAACAGCGAGCGGTGAGGCGCCTGCTGTTTTCCTTTTGTTACTGTATCACTTCTCATTCTTTTTTATCCTCCTGTTATCTTTCTATTCAATTTCTTCTATATATAACTCTGTAAATCCGTAATTCTATGCAGCAGACAATTACTGAATGTTTGCTGCGATCAGACTTCCCATCTCTTCTGTACCAATCTGAGTCTTTCCGTCCGACATAATATCAATCGTACGATATCCGTCTTTTAATACTTTTGAAACAGCTGCTTCGATCGCATCTGCTTCTTTATCCAGATCAAAGCTGAAACGGAGCATCATTGCTGCTGAAAGGATGGTTGCGATCGGATTCGCGATTCCTTTTCCTGCAATATCCGGTGCAGATCCACCACTTGGTTCATACAAGCCGAATTTTGTCTCATTTAAGCTGGCACTTGCAAGCATTCCGATCGATCCTGTCACCATACTTGCTTCATCTGAAAGAATGTCTCCGAACATGTTCTCTGTAAGGATAACGTCAAACTGTTTCGGATCTTTTACAAGCTGCATTGCACAATTGTCTACCAACATATTTTCAACTGTTACTTCCGGATAATCCTTTGAAACTTCTTCTACTACTTTTCTCCATAATCTGGAAGAATCCAGTACATTCGCTTTATCTACACTTGTGACTTTCTTACGGCGTTTCATTGCAATATCAAATCCGCGTTTTGCAATTCGTCTAATCTCTTCTTCATTATATGTAAGAGAATCCTGTGCTGTCATTACACCATTTACTTCTTCTGTCTTTCTCTCTCCAAAGTACAGACCGCCGGTCAGCTCTCTCATGATCATCATGTCAAATCCGCCTTCTGTAATCTCTTCTTTCAGCGGGCATGCACCTTTCAGTTCATCATAAAGCACTGCAGGTCTTAAGTTTGCGAAAAGATTCAGCGCTTTTCTGATCTTTAAAAGTCCTGCTTCCGGTCTCTTGGATGGCTCTAACTTGTACCATGGAGATGTCTTTGCATCTCCTCCGATGGAACCCATCAGAACTGCATCACATGCTTTTGCCTCGGCGATCGTCTCATCTGTAAGCGGTACTCCGTGAACATCAATGGATGCTCCCCCCATGAGTAACTGTGTATAATCACAGGTATGTCCATATACTTCTGCAACTTTATTCAGAACTTTCATTGCCTCCGTTACAATCTCCGGGCCAATTCCGTCTCCCTTAATCACACCAATTTTAAGATTCATAGTTCTTCTTCCTTCCTTCGGTAAAAATCTATAAAAATAATATTATCGTATTTTTATGCATGTTTCAAGACTTTAATTGACTAAATTGACAAATTGCTACATTTTACATACTAAAAAAGACTTTTTATCATATTTCTTGTACACTTTGTTGATTTCTATCCACTCGATACATTCTTGCAATCTCTTTGATAACCGAAAGCTTTTTACAATTGCATGATACAGAGAACTTGCCACTGGCAACTTCTCTTGCATACTTTGGTATAACAAAAAAATTACGGAACACATATTTCTATGTGCTCCGTAATTTTTATTGCCATGCATTCGTAAGGAGCTGCCAGTGGCAGGTCCTGTAGATACCAAAGTATACAACTGCCAGCGGCAGATTCTATGCATGATATTTCGCTGTTTCAAGAATCCGGTTCGCATTTTCCACACGCTCTTTCGATGGCGGATCAATGCCTTCCAGCTGATACGGGATTCCCAGTTCTTTCCATTTATATACACCAAGTGTATGATATGGAAGAACCTCAACTTTCTCTACGTTATCAAGTGTTTCTATAAAGTCATGAAGTCTGTGCAGATACTCGTCTTTATCGCTTCTTTCCGGAACCAGGACGTGACGGATCCAGACTGGTTTTCCGGTATCAGAAAGATACCTTGCCATATCAAGAATATTCTTATTCGTCTGTCCGGTAAGGATCTTATGCTGTTCGTCATCAATATGCTTGATATCTAGCATCACAAGATCTGTCACCTTCATAAGTTCCTGGAATTTACTGAAGAATGGCTCTTCTCTTGTAAATGGATTCCCGCAGGTATCCAGTGTCGTGTTGATTCCTCTTTCTTTGGCTTTCTGGAACAACTCCAGCAGAAAATCGATCTGCAGAAGCGGTTCGCCTCCACTGACGGTAATACCGCCCTTACTTCCCCAGTAAGTGCGGTATTTCCAGGCTTTATCAATCAGTTCATCTGCTGTGTAGAGAGTCCCTGAATTCATGTTCCATGTGTCCGGGTTATGACAGAACTGGCAGCGCATTGCACAGCCGGTCGTAAATATCAGATACCGGACACCTGGACCGTCAACGGAGCCGAAACTTTCCAGAGAATGAATATATCCTTTGGTCATAGTTTTGCTCCTTTTCTTATTTATTACATGTAATTCGCCATGTACTCCGCCATGCGCAGCTCGATTCCGCTTTGCTTCATCTCGCTGACGGCTGTCGCCGTATATCATCTGATCCAGATATCATAATTCAAGCAAGCTTGATTATAACATCTGTCTCATCTGATGCATGGCTCATAGCTTTTACATATGATCGTGGCAAGTTCTTGCGATAACGTCTAACTGCTGTTCGCGAGTCAGGTCGATGAACTTAACTGCGTATCCAGATACACGGATTGTGAAGTTAGCGTATTCTGGTTTCTCTGGGTGTTCCATAGCGTCAACCAGTTTGTCTGTACCAAATACGTTAACGTTCAGGTGATGTGCTCCCTGATCGAAGTATCCGTCCATTACACGTGCAAGATTTTCTTTACGCTCGTCATCTGTGTGTCCAAGTGCACTTGGGCTGATTGTCTGAGTATTAGAAATACCATCCAGAGCCAGCTCGTATGGCAGCTTAGCAACAGAGTTAAGAGATGCAAGAAGTCCGCTCTTTTCTGCACCGTAAGATGGGTTAGCACCTGGTGAAAGTGGTTCTCCTGCTTTTCTTCCATCTGGAAGAGATCCTGTAGCCTTACCATATACTACGTTAGAAGTAATTGTAAGGATTGATGTTGTAGGTACAGAATTTCTGTATGTGTGGCACTTGTTCAGTTTGTGCATGAATGTTTTCAGAAGCCAGATAGCCATGTCATCTGCACGGTCATCATCGTTACCGTATCTTGGGAAGTCTCCTTCGATCTCGAAATCTTTTGTGATTCCGTCTTCGTCACGAATAGCTTTAACCTTAGCGTATTTGATAGCGCAAAGTGAATCTACTACGTGAGAGAATCCAGCGATACCTGTTGCGAATGAACGCTTAACATCTGTGTCGATCAGTGACATCTGAGCTGCTTCATAGTAGTATTTGTCATGCATATAGTGGATCATGTTCAGTGTATCAACATACAGTTTGCTTAACCATTCCATCATAGCATCGTATTTTTCCATTACTTCATCGAAGTCAAGGTACTCAGATGTGATTGGTCTGTAAGCAGGTCCAACCTGAACTTTGTTCTTTTCATCAATACCACCGTTGATAGCGTATAACAGACACTTAGCAAGGTTTGCACGAGCTCCGAAGAACTGCATCTCTTTACCTGTCTCTGTAGCAGATACGCAGCAGCAGATTGAATAGTCATCGCCCCATACCGGACGCATAACATCATCGTTCTCATACTGGATTGAGCTTGTTTCTACCGAAATCAGAGCTGCGAACTTCTTGAAGTTCTCTGGCAGTCTTGAAGAGTAAAGTACTGTAAGGTTTGGTTCTGGTGAAGGTCCCATGTTCTTCAGTGTGTGAAGGAAACGATAGTCGTTCTTTGTTACCATAGAACGTCCGTCCTGTCCAAGTCCACCAACTTCCAGTGTTGCCCATGTAGGGTCTCCTGAGAACAGTTCGTTGTATGATGGGATTCTTGCGAACTTAACCATACGGAATTTCATTACCATGTGGTCGATTAATTCCTGAGCTTCTTTTTCTGTGATCTTTCCAGCTTTTAAGTCTCTTTCAATATAGATATCAAGGAATGTAGAGATACGTCCAACACTCATTGCAGCTCCGTTCTGAGTCTTGATTGCTGCAAGATATCCGAAGTACAGCCACTGTACTGCTTCGTGAGCATCTTTAGCCGGCTGTGAAATGTCATAGCCATATACAGCTGCCATTTCTTTCATTTCTTTCAGAGCTTTGATCTGATCTGCAAGCTCTTCACGAAGACGGAAGTCTGTTCCCTTCATTCCGTGTCTTGCATAACGCTCAAAGTCATACTGTTTTTTCTCGATCAGGAAGTCGATACCATAAAGAGCTACACGACGGTAGTCACCAACGATACGTCCTCTTCCGTATGTATCCGGAAGACCTGTGATGATCTTGTTGTGTCTTGCTTTCTTCATTTCAGGTGTATAAATATCAAATACTCCCTGGTTGTGTGTTTTATGATATTTTGTAAAGATCTTATGAAGTTCTTCGCTTGGCTGATAACCGTAAGTTGTACAAGCCTGCTCAGCCATCTTAATTCCACCGTATGGCATAAAAGCTCTCTTCAGAGGTTTGTCTGTCTGAAGACCAACAACCTTCTCAAGATCCTTTGTCTCTTCACTGATGTATCCTGGGCCATATGCTGTAAGACCAGATACTACTTCAGTTTCCATATCAAGAACGCCGCCCTTTGCACGCTCTTCTTTCTGAAGTTCCTGAAGCTTACCCCATAATGTATCGGTTGCTTCTGTTGGTCCTTCCAGGAAGGATTCGTCTCCTTCATATGGTGTATAGTTCTCCTGGATAAAGCTGCGAACGTCAACTGAGTTCACCCATTCTTTTCCTTTAAAACCAGCCCACTGCTCAAAATGTGCCATCTTTTTGTTCCCCTTTCCTATCTTTCATTTTCTTGTGCGCCGTCAGTATACCATTTCGTGAAGAAAATATCAAGGCTTATTCTGATAATCGTTTTCAAAATCGCCCTTGTATGCAATTTTGTGCAATTTGTGTATATTTATACGAACAATATCGCTTTATTTCGCATTTTTCCAGGCACAATTTTACCTTTTGGGCACTAAAAGATGTGGAGGAACTGACGTTGGCATTCTGATCCCTCTTACATATTTTTGTATAAAAAAGAAGAACCTGCACATTATACAGATTCTCCATTCTTTTGCATTTTATTCTGCAGATGCTTTTTCAACCTGTGCGATTGCTGCTTTCTGCATTGGAATACGGCAGTTCTTGTTGCTTCCGAATTCTACGATTACATCTTCATCACTGATATCGATCAGTACACCGTAAAATCCGCCTGTTGTCAGTACTGTATCTCCGACTTCCATCTCGTTGATCATTGCCTGAACTCTCTTCTGTTCTTTCTTCTGAGGTCTCATGAAGATCATGTAGAATCCTCCGAAAATAACTGCATATACAACAATTAAAATAACCCAGCTTGTACCGCTGGAGCTCTGTGCTGCTAATGAAAACATCTCTTTTCCTCCTACTCATCTTTAAACACTATTGCTATCATACACAAAAACCTCACATTCATCAAGGTTTTTTATGCTTTTTTCATTATTTTATTCATTCTTGCCCGTTACAGCGGCAATTTTTCTCTCTTTATACTCTTTATAACAGTCATGATCGATCGCATCACGGATCTCTTCCATCATTGTATTATAGAAATACAGATTATGAAGCACACACAGACGCATTCCCAGCATTTCTTTTGCTTTTAACAGATGTCTGATATATGCTCTTGAATAATTGCGGCATGCCGGACACTGGCATCCTTCTTCAATCGGTCTGTCATCCAGCTCAAATTTGGCATTGAACAGATTAAGTTTTCCATGATTCGTGTACACATGTCCATGTCTTCCATTTCTGCTTGGGTACACACAGTCAAAGAAATCTACGCCTCTGTCAACTGCTTCTAGAATATTCACCGGAGTTCCGACTCCCATCAGATAAGTCGGTTTATGATCTGGAAGATGGGGAACAACTGCATCCAGGATCCGGTACATCTCTTCATGAGATTCACCGACTGCCAGTCCGCCAACCGCATATCCATCCAGATCCAGTTTTGAAATCTCATCCGCATGTTTGATACGGATATCTTCATATACTCCGCCCTGATTGATTCCAAAAAGCATCTGATGCTTATTAATTGTATCCGGAAGCGAATTCAGGCGTTCCATTTCTTTTTTACATCGTACAAGCCATCTGGTCGTACGCGCCACAGATTTTTCTATATATTCCCTGTCAGCTACACTCGACGGGCACTCATCAAATGCCATCGCTATCGTAGATGCCAGATTCGACTGAATCCGCATACTCTCTTCCGGCCCCATAAATATTTTATGTCCGTCAATATGGGAATTGAAATACACTCCCTCTTCTTTGATTCTGCGCAGTCCCGCAAGTGAAAACACCTGAAATCCGCCCGAATCGGTAAGAATCGGCTTGTCCCAATTCATAAATTTGTGAAGTCCGCCCAATTTTTTTACCACTTCGTCTCCCGGACGCACATGTAAATGATAAGTATTTGATAATTCTACCTGCGTCTTTATCTCCTGCAAATCCGTAGTTGCCACAGCCCCTTTAATTGCAGCTGCCGTACCGACATTCATAAACACGGGGGTCTCGATGACCCCATGTACCGTATGCAGCCGTCCTCTTTTTGCAAGGCCGTCTTTTTTGATTAATTCATACATGATTATATTTCCTTTTTCTCTAATTATGTACTACCACCGGTGCTCCTGCCGAAATAAGTTCGAATAATTTTCCGGCCATCTCAGGCGGCATGTTTACACATCCATGTGATCCATTTGTCTGATACCTGCTGCCTCCGAATGTAGGCTGCCATGATGCATCATGGAAACCGACACCTCCGTTAAACGGCATCCAGTATTTTACAGGCGTCTCATACTCATAAGTACCATCTGCCTTTTTCGTTCCCTTAAGCGTCTGATCTTTTGCTTTATATGCAAGCGAATAGACACCGGTCGGAGTTGCATTTCCTTTATTTGGATTTCCCGTTACAACATCTGTCTCCAGAGCAATATGCCCATCTTTTACATAATACATATGCTGTGTTGTCAGATTAACCTCTGCGTAAGTATTTCCCACATCATTTCCATCATGACTTGCTGCACGGCTTGAATAATTGGGCTCTCTTGTTACTGTTTCCGCTTTTTGAATATTCGCGATCAGCGCATTGTACTCTGCTTCCTGATCAATCTTCCATCCGTAACTTCCACCCGAAACCGTAACGGTATTACCGCTTGCTGATGTAAATGTTCTTTCTTTTCCCTTTGTATCATACTTTGCTGCAAGTGACTGAACGTATTCTTTCACAGCACTTTCATCGAATGTCACATTCATATCATCGTCAACTTTAACCCACTTAGATATCATAGAAGAATCGACAACCTCTGTATTCGGTTTGAAATCATAGGTAACCGTTGCTCCAAGATATTTGTTCATTGCATCACAGGCTTCTGTTACCTTTTTGGAATCTGATGTGTAAGCCGGCTTTTCATAGCAGCCTGTTTTTAAAAGATCAAGCTTTTCATTTGCCCCGTTCACTGCGGTTATTACTGCCTTACGGAACTCTTCAGTCTTGATCGTTGTACCATCCGTCTCCGGTACAACCACAAATTTGTCCGTCTTGAATTCCGGATGTGCATTAACCGGTGCAATCTGATTCTCTTCTTTCATGCATTCCAGATTTGCAATCTGCGTTTTTAATGCGCTTTCATCATACTCTACCCCGATCTTTGCCTTCATATTGCGGCCTTTCCATAACGACTCGATCCACAGGAACGGATTCTGTCCTTTTATCAGTTTTTCTACCTGTTTTCCGGGTACATACTTTAATGATATGTCTTTTCCTTCAATTACTTCTGTTTTATTATCGGCTTCAAGTAATGTCAGTTTATAATCTGCAACTTCTTTCTCCAGATATTCCTCTACCTGTTTTACATTCTTATTCGAACAGTCTATTCCATTAATGACAGTCTTTGAAAAGAAATGTGTACTGTAAAATACTGCCGTACCCACATAACCAATTGCAATGACCGAAACGATCAGCGAAAGTACAATTGCTATCTTATTACGCAATTTCCAGTTTTTTCTTCTGTTTTTTCTTTGTTGTCTTCTTTCTTGTTTCATTACTTTCTGTGTTTCAGGTCTCTGATCCTCTTCATCAATTTCTGAAAATCCCTCATCCGCATACATTTCTTTCTCTAATATTTCTTCCATTTTATCTGTATGTTTTTCTCTAATGCTCATTAATTCTAACTCCTCTACAATGAAATTTACCTGCTTATAATAAAGTTCATGCTTTCTAATTATAATATGCATATATAGAAAAGTACAGATAAAATCCAAATTTTTTCACAAGATATTTTATAAATAATTTATGATTGCGGCTTCGATGCTTTTTTTATATAATATATTTTATATAATAACACAATCTTTTATGACCGAATACATACGAACTAAGGAGACACAGATATGGCAGGATCAACTTTTGGAACTTTATTCAGGATCACAACCTGGGGTGAATCCCATGGACCGGCTCTCGGAGTCGTCGTAGACGGATGTCCCGCCGGGATTCCTCTCACCACTGATTATATACAGGCATTTCTTGACCGCAGAAAACCTGGTCAAAGCAAATTCACTACTGCCCGCAGAGAATCGGATACAGTCGAGATTCTTTCCGGCGTTTTTGAAGGGTATACGACCGGAACACCTATTTCTCTCGTAGTCCGTAATAACGATCAGCGTTCTCATGATTACAGCAATATCAAAGACTGCTATCGTCCTGGGCATGCCGATTATACATTTGATAAAAAATACGGTTTACGCGACTATCGCGGCGGCGGACGTACTTCCGGAAGAGAAACTATTGGACGCGTTGCCGGCGGAGCTGTCGCTTCCCGCATTCTTGAATGTCTTGGAATAAAACTTACTACCTATACCAAAGCAATCGGTCCTGTATCCATTCCTTCCGATGCCTATGATTATTCTGTAATTAATGAAAACCGCCTTTATATGCCAAATTCGGAATACGCACAGCAGGCAGCTGCCTATTTGGAACAATGTATTTCTGATCAGGATTCGTCCGGCGGTCTGATTGAATGTATTATTGAAGGTATGCCCGCAGGTGTCGGGGAGCCCGTTTTTGACAAACTGGATGCTTCCCTCGCCAAAGCCGTTATGTCAATCGGGGCTGTCAAAGGTGTAGAAATCGGTGATGGATTCTCTGTTACATCTTCCAAAGGAAGTATCAACAATGATTCTTTCATCTCCGAAAACGGACAAGTTTTGAAGCAGACCAACCATAGTGGGGGGATTCTCGGCGGTATCAGCGATGGAAGTTCCATTATATTACGTGCAGCCATCAAACCGACACCTTCTATTTCCCAACCACAGAAAACAGTAAACACTGCCGGAGAAAACATCGAAATTGCTATTTCTGGACGACATGATCCGGTTATCGTTCCACGTGCGGTTGTTGTAGTGGAATCCATGGCTGCAATTACACTTACAGATCTTCTGATGCAGAATATGACTTCGCGTATTGAATATCTCAAAAATATTTATCTTTAATAGGTGACTGCTTCTTCCGAACGCATGTTGATACATAGAACTTGCCACCGGCAACTTCTCTTGCATACTTTGTTATACCAAAAAATGCAAAAGAAGCTGACGATGACAGGTTCTTTTGCATTTATACTTTATACATTATACATGGAAACATCCGCCACCGATAAACTCCCTTAAAAGTGAATTTGCCGGCACATTCTCGCTTCCGATCCCTACAAAATAATCCAGGAACTTTAACAAGCGTTTCGCTTCCAGATATTCCGGACACTCTCTTTCAATTCCAAAAAGCTGTGCTTCTACATATGGTTTCAATACTGCCAGTTCATAAATCAATGCAGAATTGAACATCACATCCGCTTCCTCCTGATATGGGAATATATTACACTCCTCACCTTTTCGTACAGACGGCCACATACGGATAGTTTCTTTTGCAGAAGTTCCTCTCGTTCTCGCATCTCGGACAATTCTGCGGATCAGACGCCCATCTGTTGTCGGAATCCGATTATGTTCATCAATATTCAGCTGCGTGAGTGCACTGATATATATTTTAAACTTGTTCTCATCCGGAAGATTTCTGGTTAATTCCGGATTCAGGCAATGAATTCCTTCTATTACAAGCACTTCATTTTCCTTTAACTTTTTCGGTCTGCCCTTATATTCTTTGTGTCCCGTGACAAAATTAAATTCTGGTATTACCACTTCTTTTCCATCAAGAAGTTCCTGAAGCTGACGATTAAACAGTTCTACATCTACCGCTCCCAGCCCCTCAAAGTCATAATTGCCATTCTCATCTTTCGGAGTCTCTTCACGTTCTTTAAAATAATTGTCCACTGCAATTGGATACGGGCACAGTCCATTCGCCCTGAGCTGTACAGACAAACGATGAGAAAACGTTGTCTTACTGGAGGAAGACGGCCCCGCGATCAGTACAAACCGAACATCCGAACGTACTCTGACCTGTTCCGCAATCTGCGCTATTTTTTCTTCCTGAAGCGCTTCCTGTACCAGTACCAGTTCATTCACATCACTTCTGGTAATTTTATCGTTCAAATCACCTACCGTTTCTATTCCCTGAGCATCTCCCCATTTCGTTGATTCCTGTAACACATGAAACAGCTGGTTCTGTGGTTCAAACGGAGGTACTTTTTCCGGCTCACCCTGGGTCGGCATCTGAATTACAAACCCTTCATCATACAAATATAATTTGAAATATTTTAAATATCCGGCACTCGGAACCATATATCCATAATAATAATCTTCAAATTCATTCATACTGTAAATATTCACACGTGATACCCTTCGATAATGAAACAATCGTTCTTTGTCATACATCCCATGCTCTCCAAACATTGCAATCGCATCGTCTGTATGCACACTTTTTTTCTGAATCGGCAGATTCTTTTCTACCATTGTCCTCATCCGTCTCTCTACCTTATCCAGAAACTCTTGTGTGAGTTCTATATTACCTTCTATCGTACAATAATACCCTTTACTTACAGAATAATGAATACGGACTTTATCGATATTCTTATGTTCTGCCACATCATATACCGCTTTTACGAGCATCAGGCTCATACTTCTGCGATACGCTTTATATCCAAGCGAATCTGCAGTCGTCACAAACTCAAGTTTACAGTCTTTTTTTAATGTTTTAAATAATTCCTGTAACCTTCCATCAACAAATACTAATACTATATCGTGCTCATATTCATGCTGATATTCTTTTGCAATATCCAGATATGTTGTTCCTTCCCGAAACTTTCTGTCACAGTCCCCTACCTGAACTGTATAAAAAACTTCATTCATACCTGCACCTCATTTCTTCTCTCCGGGTTATGTATGGAATCAGACGATCAGGAACGGATGACTGATCGGTGCCGCAACAATCTCAACCTCACTGAGATGTTTTTCAAGATACTGTCTCATATCTTCAATAAAGATATGTTCAATCCCATAATGTCCGCCATCGATGATTGCCAGTCCCTGGGCTACCGCATCAATTCCTTCATGATGTCCGATATCTCCTGTGATCAGAACATCCGCATTCTTATCCAGTGCCGCCTGAATCACACTTTTACCGGAACCCGGACAGATTGCTATTCTTTTTACTTTTTCTTCCAGATTACCGAATACCTTTACTGCCCCCAGATGAAATGCAGACTTCACATCTTCACAGCATTCTCTGAGAGTCATCGGTGTCTCAAGATCAGATACTCTTCCGATCCCTTCGGGTTCATCTTCTTTCCCTATATCCCCTTCTGCAGTTACTTCCAGAATTTCTGCATTCTTCATATTCATCTTATCCCCGGAAAGGTCTGCCATTCCCAGTACATCATAATTCGTATGCATAGCATAATAAGAAATATCGTTCTGTATCAGTTTTAAGATACGTTCTCCGACAAAATCCAGATTATGGATTCTCTTAATCGGTGAAAATATCATCGGATGATGTGTAATCAACATATCTGCTCCTGTCCTGACAGCTTCATCTATTACTTCATCTGTGGCATCTAATGCAATATAAATCCTTTTTACTTCCTTATCATCTCTTCCCACCAGAAGTCCTACATTGTCCCACGACAGCGCATAATTAAGCGGATATTCTTTCTCAATCTCATACATTACATCTTTACACAACATCTTACATACTCCCTTTCTTCTACTCGTAATACTTTAAAGCCTCTTGTGTCAGTATGATTTCCTGTTTCAGTTCTTCCATTCTCTCGGCAGCACTTGCACTGTTCTGATGTTTAAAAAGTTGTTGAAATACACTCTCTTTAATCTGCATCTCTCTGTCCAGATATTTTTTCAGGACAGGATGCTGTTCCAAAAGCAGACGTTTGCCATATGTATATTCACATATTGTATATTCTTCTTTTTTTCCGTGTATGACTTTCATCATTGGATAAAATTTTCCATCTTCCTCAACCATATTTTCCTCGGTAATCTGAAGATTATGTTCATTTAAAAATCTTCTCACCTTACCAATCTCAGATTGCGGCTGCAGGATCATTGTATCCAAAATTTCTACTACCGGATATCCTTCTGTCAGAATTTTAATCACCAGTCCTCCACCCATGCCTGCAGCGATCATTGTATCCACTTCTCCCGGAAGCACTTTTTCAAGTCCGTCCGAAAGTCTTGTCTCTATTTTCCCTTTCAGTCCATGTCCGACCACATGCATTCTGGCTCTCTCCAACGGGCCTCTGTTAATATCGAGTGCGATCACCTTTCCGGCTATATTGTGTTCTATAAGATAAATAGGAATATAACCATGATCTGTACCGATATCTGCAACAGAAGCGCCCTCTGTCACCAGATCTGCAACTGCCTGCAGTCTCTTTGATAGTTCCATAGGCGCCTCTTTTCTTAATCTAAATAATCTCTTAATTTTCTGCTGCGGCTCGGATGACGGAGCTTTCTGAGCGCTTTCGCCTCAATCTGACGGATACGTTCACGGGTAACGTCAAATTCTTTTCCAACTTCTTCCAGTGTGCGTGCACGTCCATCGTTCATACCGAATCTTAATCGCAATACCTTCTGTTCTCTTTCTGTCAGAGTATCCAGAACCTCGTCAAGCTGTTCTTTCAGAAGTGTCTGGGCTGCCGCTTCTGCCGGTACCGGTACATTATCATCCTGAATAAAATCTCCAAGATGACTGTCCTCTTCTTCACCGATCGGTGTTTCCAGAGAAACAGGTTCCTGAGAAATCTTAAGGATTTCTCTTACTCTTTCTACCGGCATATCAAGTTCAGCTGCAATCTCTTCCGGCGTAGGTTCACGCCCAAGTTCCTGCAGTAACTGTCTGGATACGCGGATCAGTTTATTAATTGTCTCAACCATATGAACCGGAATACGGATTGTCCTTGCCTGATCTGCGATTGCTCTTGTAATAGCCTGTCTGATCCACCACGTAGCATAAGTACTGAATTTAAATCCTTTATGATAATCAAACTTTTCTACTGCCTTAATCAGTCCCAGATTTCCCTCCTGGATCAGGTCAAGGAACAGCATGCCACGACCAACATATCGTTTTGCAATACTTACTACCAGACGCAAGTTTGCTTCTGCCAGTCTCTTCTTTGCCTCCTCGTCCCCATCTGCCATTCTTTTGGCCAGTTCAACTTCTTCTTCTGCCGACAAAAGCGGCACCTTTCCAATTTCCTTCAGATACATACGTACCGGATCTTCAATACTGATTCCATCTGGTACCGAAAGATCAATCTTCTCTACATCAATATCATCTTCGTCTGACATTACGATTTCATCCGGAATATCATCATCGTCATTACTGATTCTGAGCACATCAACGTTGTTTGCTTCCAGGTAATCAAATACCTTCTCCATCTGATCTGAATCCAGTTCCATATCAGAGAAGAAATCATTAATTTCCTGAATCTCCAGGATTCCCTTTTTCTTTTTTCCAAGTGATACAAGTTCTCTTAATTTTTCCTGGAATTTTACAATATTTTCGTCCATGTAATGTCCATCCTCTCATTGCTTGTTTATATTTTATCCTTAATTAATGGAAATATGCAGTGTCCGAAGATCCTGCATCTTTCTTTTTTCATTCATCAGGCGCTGCAATCCCTGAATATCTGTAGGATCCAGATTCTTTGTTGCTTCTTCAATGCTGTGTTCCTTGACTCTCAGAATTGTCTCCTGCAGTGCCTTTTCCTGCTCCTTCACCGTTGTCAGTTCTTTGATCTTCGTGTGGAACAGTCCTGCCACTTCCCGATGTTCCTCTTCATCTGTAAAATGATTCATAATCTGCGCCGGATTGGCTTCATGTTTTTCATACTGTTCATATAAAAGTTCTGCCACTTTTCTGAAAAGTCCTTCCGAAAAATCTTCCGGTGTAATATACTTTTCAATCTGGTGAAAAATCTCTTCACTTTCAATCAGCCATGTAAGCAGCACCTTCTGGGATACTAAAATTCCGTCTTCTTTTTTATTCTTCCTGTTATTTTGTATCTCCCTCGGTCTTTCTGCAGGCTTTGCAAGTCCTGTCTGTACCGCCATCTTACCGACCAATTTTCGAAGCTCTTCAAATCCGACATGATAGGCCTTTGCCACTGCTTCTATGTAATTATTACGTTCAATTTCTTCTTCAAACTGTGTAAGCCTTCTTGCCGTCTCCTTCATGAACTCCGTCTTTCCTTCCGGTGAATTCATATCATAGTCTTTCTCCAGGACTTCCAGACTGTACATGAATACATTTCTCGCACTTGCGATTCGCTCTTCAAATGCTTCTGCACCCAGATTCTTAATAAATTCATCCGGGTCCTTATACGGTTCCATTCTTATGATCTTTGCTGTGATTCCGGCATCTCTCAGGATTGGCATCGCTCTTAATGCCGCCCTTGTACCGGCCCCGTCACTGTCATAAGTCAGATACACTTCCTGTACATACCTGTGAATCAGTGCAGCATGTCCCGGTGTCAGTGCTGTACCCAGTGATGCAACCGCATTGGTAAATCCTGCCTGATGCAATGATATCACGTCCATATAGCCCTCACACAAAAGGAAATATGGCTTTTTGGTACGCCTTGCCCGGTTCAGGCCATACAGATTCCGGCTTTTATCAAAAATCATTGTCTCCGGGGAGTTCAGGTATTTTGGCTTTGCATCGCCCATAACACGGCCGCCAAATCCGATCACCCGGCTGTTGACATCCATGATCGGAAACATCACACGATTCCAGAACTTGTCATACACCCCGTTCTTTTCATCAATGCTGATCAATCCCGCCTTGGCAATCATATCATCTTTATACCCTTTGGACTTCAGATACCGATACAGGTCATCGCTGTACTTATTCGAATAACCCAGCCCGAACGCCTTAATGGTCTCATCACTAAGCTTACGCTTTTTAAAATATTCCAGTCCGACCGCACCCCGGCTGCTCTTAAGCTGTATATAATAATACTGTGCTGCAGCTTTGTTGATCTCCAGAAGTATCGCTCTGGTATCCGCACGTTCTTTTGCTTCTCTGGAATACTCTTCCTCCGGAAGTTCCACTCCTGCCCGGTCTGCCAGATATTTCAACGCTTCAACAAATGTATAATTCTCATACTCCATCAAAAATGTAAATACATTTCCTCCTGCCCCGCATCCAAAGCAATAATACATCTGCTTCTGTCTGCTGACAGAAAAAGAAGGAGACTTTTCATTATGAAACGGGCACAGGCCAAAATATGAGCTTCCTTTTTTCTGCAGTTTTACATAAGTAGATATCACATCTACGATATCATTTCTTGATCTTACTTCTTCAATAATCTCATCAGAATAATACATTTTGAATCTCCTCATTATTATTATTCGACAAAACTTTTTGCTTTCCTTTAATTTTTTGCTTTTTTTATTGACTTTTTCGTGTATAACGATATATTGGGGTATTATGGATATAGAAACAAAAAAGAACTTCCATATAAATGAAAGTTCTTTTCTAATGATGAATGCGGAAGATGGGACTTGAACCCACACAAGCGCAATGCTTACAAGATCCTTAGTCTTGCTCGTCTGCCAGTTCCGACACTTCCGCATTCATCTTTGCTCTCTCGCGAAGACAAGATATATAATACATGAGAATTGTTATTCTGTCAACAGTTTTTTTGAAATTTTTTAATTTTTTTGAACTATTGCATAAACTGTTAATATTTCTTCTGTTTCAGCAGTACATGCTTAATGTATGAAAAAGTTTTTTCTTCTCCTTCTTCGGCCAGCATCTCTAACAATTCATGCAAAAGTTTTGCCGTATCCGGATGAATCATTTTTCCAAGTCTTGCCGCACCCTTTTCGTAATATTCCAATGGATGCCAGTTTCTGTATGCTTCTCCCTGGTAAGTCTTTGAAGCTGCAATACGATCCATGAACATCTCTACCACGTACCGAAGCGGCATTTTCAAACCAACCATGCCTTCTCCCGGTGTCACACTATAATCAATCCAGTATTCATAATGATGCTTATTCCGTCCTTTATGATGAAGCCATGCCTGGGAATATCCGGTTGCTTCTCTTTCCGCATTATTCGGACTTCGATTTCCCTGATAGTACTTACATCCCACAAGGAACTCCGTCGGAGAATATTTTGACATATCATGAAGAAGGCCCTGCTTATAAAGTCCTACTTCAAAACATTCTTTCATAACAAGATATTTATGATGATTGATCGTCTGTAAGTGTTGTAATGCTTTCATTTTTCTTCGTCTCAACCTCCACAATCCGGTCCGCCGTAAACACCGCGATCGACCTCTCTTTTAACTCTGCTTTTCTCTGGTCTTTTAAAAGTTCCGGGGAATCCAGAATTCCACGATCTGTCGTTGCTCTTACATACCACCCATATCCCTTAGGCAACGCCGGCAGCGCAAATACGTGCTCCAGCCAGTGCATATTATATGCCACATAGCAATCCGCATTCTTCGTCCGGGCTCCACTGTAATATACTCCAAGCTGTCTGCTTGATACTTCTTTCGGCACCTGCCAAGCTTCCTCGCCATGATACGATACATCAGGAACGCCACAGCAACTCAGATCAATCCCCTGAAGTTCCCTCTCGGGTGTCAGAAGATCATGCTCTTTTCTAAATAAAATCAGTTTTTTAACAAAATCATGTAACGCCTTTTTCTTTTCCAGCCCCCGCCAGTCCGTCCATCCGACAGAATTGTCCTGGCAGTAAACATTATTATTGCCCTTTTGGGTGTTACCGAATTCATCTCCTGCCAGTATACATGGTGTTCCTTGTGAAAGAAGTAACAGGAAAAACGCATTATAAATCTGATGTTTTCGAAGTTCTGTAACAGCTTTTTTCCTGCTTGGCCCTTCCGCCCCACAGTTCCAGCTGTAATTATAATCCGGTCCGTCCTGATTCTTTTCTCCATTTTCCTCATTGTGTTTTGAGTCATAGGATACAAGATCATTTAAAGTAAAACCGTTCTGATCTGTAATACAATTAAATATTCCCTGTTTCTCTGAATGATGCTTAAGCCAGTAAATCACATCCGGAATCATGCCTTCATCGCCTTTAAGGAAACGACGCATCACTGTCTGGAATCCCAGTTCGTGTTCCATTATCTTTGTTTTTTTCAAAACCGGATCTGCATGAACACTTTCTATCGGAATGACCAATGGGTTCAGTATAAAGCCATCTATATGATATTCCATCACATAATACCGCAGGCATTCCAGCATCATCATCTTATCTGCACCTGTACAGAACGGCATTTCAAGCACAACCTCTATTCCGGCTTTATGGCATGCTTTGACCATATCCTTAAGTCCTCTGGCCCCATCACCATCCGAAGAATATGCACTCTTAGGAGCAAAATAGAACCCTTCTCCATATCCCCAGTAATTTCTATATGTCTGGCATTCCTCAAATTCATACACCGGCATACAATGGATCTGATTAATTCCAAGATCTGTAAGATAATCTATCTTTTCTATAATCCCCTGAAGCGTTCCTTTCGACTTTACCTTCGACGAAGCATGTCTTGTAAATCCCCTTACATGCAGACTGTAGGCAATTACCTGATGATAAGGGATCTGTAAAGTGTGGTCTCCCTCCCAGTCATACTCCTGTGACAGAAAACGGCCTCTGATTTCATGTCTGGCGATCTCTTTTTTTACTCCCCAATGCTCTCTTCCGGCCAGTGCCTGCACATAAGGATCCACAACAACCTCACCATCAATCAAATAATTATACTCATACTCTGCCGGTTCGATATCCGTAAGTGCAATACAGCGTACTTCTCCCACTGCCGTCTCCATCTCAAATTGTCTGTACAGTCGTTTTCTTCCTGCACGATATATTAACAGCTGACATTTTTTCTCTGTCGGAACTGCAATCGAAAAATTTATTTTGTTCTCACTGATCTGAACCCCCAGCGGTAACGGATATCCCTGAACCTCTCTCATATTATTTCCTTCCCATTGTCTGCTGACGCCTATTGCCATCCATCTGCGCCATACATTTCAACATTCTCTTTATTGATCATAAATACATCTACGGATGTCTCTTTTTCAAAATCTTTCCCCTCCAGAATATCCAATGCAATATCAACCGCTTTCTTTCCGATGTTGACCGGCGACTGTGCAACGGTTCCTGCAATCTGACTATCTGCCTTTTTTAATTCTTTTTTTATATCCGGAGAGCCGTCTATACTGTATACAACCGTCTGATCATTTCCAGCAAGATTCAATGCAGTCTTAGCTGCCACGGCCATCTGATCATTTCCACACATAATCGCAGTAATATCCGGCTGTTCATTCAGAATCTTTTTTGCAGCTTCCAGTGCACTGTCGAACGTTCCGTTGGTATCTTCTCTTGCTACGACTTCAAATCCTTTTTCCGCTTTGGCAATTGTCTGCTCAAATCCCGTAATGCGGTCATTGATCGAATTCTGCTTTGTTGCCTCCAGAATCGCCACTGTCCCGCCATCCGGATACTTTTCAATCAGGTCATTACCACAGAGCTTACCCGCTTCGCTGTTATTAGAACCGACATAGGCATCTATATAGTCTGTATCTTTCACCTGTGAATCTATATTGATGATCTTCACACCAGCCTCCTGCAAAGCCTGTAATGACGGAGTAATCTTTTCCCAGTCTACTGGACAAAGAAAGATTGCATTAATCCCCTCATCGATCATCTCCTGTATCTGCTCCGCCTGCGTATCCGCATCCGATGACGGGTCTTTTACTACCATTGTGCACTCTTCTTTATCCACGACCTGCTGTACGGCCTCTTCAAGTGTTATAAAATACGGATTCTGCATATCAATTACAGAAAAGCCAAATTTGTACTTTCCTGCATCATCTGTCTGATCTGTATCCTCCGAATCATCTGTTGTATCCTCACTGACTGCATTATCCACTGGTTTTCCTGCTTCCTTTTTGCATGCGGATAATGCGAAAATGCATACGAGTAATACTGCGATCACTCCTAACATTCTCTTCTTCATCATGTTGTTATTCCTCCTTATTATTGCGTTACATACAGCTACATTCTACAACATTTTTGTCTGTTTGACTACTATCATCTTGCTTTTTATCGCTTTCTTTGTTAAAGTTAAGATAAGTTTTAAAATTAGTAAAGGAGACTATGATATGAGCGACACAAAGGAAACAGAAGGCTACACCACAGTAGAGCTTACACTTGACAATGACGAAGTCATCGAATGTGCAATCCTCACAGTATATGAAGCTGCAGGCAAGGAATACATTGCCCTGCTGCCTCTGGACGAAAATCTTGAGCCGAATGAAGCTGGTGATGTTTATCTTTATCAGTATAATGAAACCGAGGACGGCGAACCTGACCTCGGCAACATTGAAGACGATGAAGAATATGAAATTGCAGCGGATGCATTTGATGAATGGATGGATTCTCAGGAATTCGACGAATCAGACATTGAGGAGTAATTCGGATACAAAACGGGAAGGGAGAAGATCTTTCCCGTTTTTTTCTTTTACATAACTGATAACCAGCTTTCTCTTCGCTCTTGTCATCGCCACATAAAAAAGCCGGCGTTCTTCTTCTATTTCTTCGTCGGCAATTGCTTTCTTGTATGGGCAGCTTCCCTCATTTGCTTCAATCACAAATACGGTATCAAACTCAAGTCCCTTTGCAGCATGCATTGTCATCAGGTTTACCCCTTCTTTTTCTCCGTTTTTCTTATTCTGTTCTTTCAGCATTTTTCCATAACTTTCAATATGTTCAAACCATTCTTTTATGGTGCCATACCCCTTGGAGTTCTGCCAGATTTCTTCGAGCACTGCAAAAAGATCTTCCGAAGAAATCTTTCTGTATGCTGCATATTCCTTCAGGAACTCATCATATCCCATGCGTTTCCGTATATATTGAATAGCTGCATACGGTGTCTTGTCACAGATCATCTTCATGTCCCATTCCAGCTGATCGATTCTGTCAACCATCCAGTCTTTATCCCGGTAATATCTCCGGAGTGATTCATAAGAAACATTTCCTGTCTTCATACTCTCTCTTGTAAGATAGCGGTTTGGCCGGTTCGCAATCTGGAGAAAATATTTTCTGTCATATTCTCCCTGTGACAAACGGAGATAACTGATCATATCAAGCGCTATAAAATGCTCATAAATGTTATTCAGATGTTCTTTCATTACAAACGGGATCTGATACTCCGTCATCAGTTCTGACATTGCCCTTGCATCCACATTTGTCCTGTACAATACAGCCATTTCCGTATACGATACACCTTTTTCCCGGTATTCGCGAATCCTTTCCAACACATATTCCGCTTCCTGCACCGGATCTTTTACTTCCTGAACATGAACTGTCTCATCTGGTTTCCTGAATGCCTCTATCTTTTTTTCAAACCGGATTTTATTATTTCCGATCACACGCAGAGCCCCTTTTACAATATATCCGCTGCTGCGATAATTGACATCCAGAAGGATCTGTCTGGCCTTTGGATAATCCTTCATAAATTCCATCATGATTCCCGGCTTTGCCCCTCTGAATCCATACACTGACTGATCATCATCCCCTACCACAAACAGATTGTCCTGAGGCGCCGCCAGCATCCGTACCACATCATATTGTGCCTGATTCACATCCTGAAATTCATCTACAAGAATATACTGAAATTTTTCCTGCCATTTTTTCAGGATATCCGGCCGTTTCATAAAAAGATCTCTGCACTGTATCAGCATATCCTCAAAATCAATTTTACGATATTTCTTTTTTGTCTCCTCATAGGTCCTGTACAGTTTGCGGAATTTCTCTGTCGTATATTTCACCGGCTCATATTCTTCAATATCCATACAGTTATTTTTTACATTTCCTATCTCGATCGCCAGTTCCTGCAGATAATCTTTTTCTTCATCTGCCTCCGGTTCCTGATCCCAGTCAATTCCGGGTAAAATTTCTCTTAATATCCTGTACTTTTCTTCATCCGATAAAAGATTCGACTGATTCAGGCGATACGCCCATTTCAAAATTCCATAATATATTCCATGAAATGTGCCGAATGTTACTGCATAAGAAGAAGGACCACATATACTTCGGGTCCTGTTTTTCATCTCCCAAGCCGCATACTTAGTAAAGGTAATGACCAGAATTTCTTCTGGTCTTACCTTATGCTTCATGATCAGATATTCTATTCTCTTTGCAATGGTTAGAGTTTTCCCTGAACCGGGACCGGCAAGGACCATACATGGTCCTTTATTATGGGCGACTGCCTCTGTCTGAGCATGATTTAAACTCATAGAATCCCCTTACTTGCTTAATAATTCAATTCCGTCTTTAATACGTTTTACAGATTCTTCTTTTCCAAGAATTTCCATAATCTCTGTTGCACCACCCGGCGTGCTCTGTTTTCCGGAAACTGCAGTACGGATTGGCCACATTACATATCCTACTTTCACGCCCTTCTCATCAACATACTTTTTAAGAAGTGCAAATAATGCATCATTGCTGTAATCTTCCTGAGCTTCCAGCAGCGGCAGAACTTCTTTTAATACTTCCAGTGAATTTTCTTCATTCGTTTTCATCTTTTTATGGCAGTACATAGCTGTATCATATTCCGGTACTGCTTCAAAGAAATCAATCTGTTCCTCGATATCCGGGAAAATCTCAATTCTTGATTTTACCAGTGCTGCAATCTTCTTCAGATCATAATCTTTTGTAATAACATCGCGGATATACTTCTCGGCTCTTTCATAAAACTTATCGAAGTCCATAGTCTTGATATATTCCCCATTCATCCACTTCAGTTTTCCAAGATCGAATACAGCCGGTGACTTGTTCATTCGATGGAAATCAAATGCTTTTACCAGTTCTTCCAGTGAGAAGATCTCCTGATTTCCTTCCGGTGACCATCCAAGAAGTGCTACGTAGTTTACAACTGCCTCTGTCACAAATCCCTGCTCGATCAGATCTTCGTAAGAAGAGTGTCCGCAACGTTTACTCAGTTTCTTATGGTTCTCATCTGTAATAAGCGGACAATGAACATATACCGGTACATCCCATCCAAAAGCTTCATAGATCTTATTATACTTCGGTGCAGATGACAGATATTCATTACCGCGCACTACATGTGTGATTCCCATCAGGTGATCATCGACAACATTGGCAAAATTATATGTCGGATATCCGTCTGACTTGATCAGGATCAGATCGTCCAGTTCCTCATTCGGCACTGTAATATCTCCGTAAATCTCATCATGGAATGTTGTTGTGCCTTCTGTAGGCATGTTAAAACGGATAACATGTGGTTTTCCCGCTACGAGATTCGCCTCAACCTCTTCTTTACTTAAATGCAGGCAGTGCTTGTCATATACAACAATCTCTGTTCCGCCATCTTCATCTGAAACTTTACTCTTCAGCGATTCCAGACGCTCTTTATCGCAGAAACAATAATAAGCATCCCCCTGTTCAATCAGCTGTTTTGCATATTTCAGATAAATTCCCTGTGCATTACGTTCACTCTGTACATATGGACCTACTCCTCCATCTTTATCCGGACCTTCGTCGTGAACCAGTCCTGTTTCTTTCAGAGTATGATAAATAATATCCAGTGCTCCTTCCACAAAACGTTCCTGATCTGTATCCTCAATTCGGAGAATAAAATCTCCGCCTTCATGCTTTGCGATCAAATAAGTATACAACGCTGTTCTTAAGTTTCCTACATGCATTCTTCCTGTAGGACTTGGTGCAAATCTTGTTCTTACCTTACTCATAACTATCATTATCTCCTGTTTCTTATTGTTTTTAAATGTATGAAATCTATGTATTACTACATACATTAGAACACTATTCGTCCTTTCATTGTAGCACAAGTCTGTAACTGACAGCAACCTTTTCTATCATATCTTTCCTTTTTGCTGTTTTTTGAGTTTTCTTTCGATCCAGTATTCTTTCTGGAAAACTTCTCTCGGAATAGATACGATACACACAATTCCAAGCACGATTGCAAAAGCCACTTTTACCGCTCCCAATCCTTTTACTGCTGCCATAGCAAGCTGATTGGTCACCAGATAATATGCCGTAAAATATATTCCGGCACCCGGTACTAACGTGATAATTCCAGAAATCAGGAAAATTGTAATAGGACACTTAAGCCGTACCGTCAACATTCTTGCCACCAGCACAGTACACACTGTTCCAATAAATGATGCTACCGCAACAGAACAATATACAGAAGCGAGCTTATATATCATCCAGCCCACCGATCCCGTAATTCCACATCCTATATAAAATCTTCTGGGCACCTGGAACATGACCGCATATGCTATCGTCCCGATAAACGAACACGCCAGATTTGCTACAATTTTTATGGCCATCACAAAACGCCTCCCAACACATGATGATAAACCGCCAGAGCTGCCCCGACTCCGATTGCAATATATACAAATACCATGACCGCATCAATCATCTTCACTGTACCCGCCAGATAATCACTGTCCGCCAGATCACGGATTGCATTTACAAAAGCAAGTCCCGGTACCAATGGCATAATTCCGCCTGTTACAATTCCTTCCATCCGCAGATTTCCAAATGCCGGTATCTGCATTGCTGCCAACGCCATCGAAGCAATAATAATTCCTCCTACAATATGAACCAGGATTTTGGAAATTCCGTATTTTCCTGCAAACAATGACCACGCAAACACGGCACAGCCGACAAAAATCGCCACAAACGCCTCCATCGGTGTTCCTCCCAACAGATATCCCAGTCCCCCAGCACTCAAACCTGCGGCTGCAATCTGATAGGATATCCTTTTTGTCGGCATTTTATTTATCTGTTTTAATTTTTTCCAGGCCTCTTCTATCCCTACATGCCCTGCAGCAATTTCTCTGGAAAGATCATTTACTTCCGCTACGATCCCCAAATGTGTAGAAGAAAGCGGTACTTGTTTAACTTTTGTATATAATTTTTCTTTATCAGTTCCTGCACAAATAAAGAGTCCGTGACTCAATGTGAATAAATCTACATATTTCACTCCAAATCTATGACAGATCCGCATCATCGTCTCTTCCACACGAAAAATTTCTCCTCCGTTTTTCAGAAGCATCCGTCCTGCTTCCATCGCGAGATTGATCACACGTTTTGTATCAATCTCAGACATCAGTTCTTTTTTCAGATATTTCTCATCTTCATCAGAAAATCCGCATTTTTCGCAAAATTCCATGATGTCCAGGCAACGTTCCTTCTTCATATATACCCAGTCATACTGCGCACAGTAATGTTCACATATATAATGTATCATATATCTGCCGTAACCTTTTCCCTGATCCTTTTTTATGGTTACGATATTCTTAATCTCACATTTCTTTTCTTCTGAAAATATCACTATACAAAGTGTGCGGAGCTTTCCGTGTTCTTCCAATAAGAACAGTTCTCCTTTTTCCAGCAATTTTCGAATTCTGGATTCATCCGGGTCACCAGCTCGAAGTAATTCTATATAATCTTCTTTCCCGTCTGTCACCTGTCGAATATTCATTTTTCGTTCTGCTCCTTTTTTGATTCTTGACCCTGCCTATTATAACACCTGTCATTCTAAAATCCTAGAGCATTTTTCCGCAAAAAAGATGTGCTTTTCGCACACCCTTTTTACCCAAATTATATCATCTTCCATTCGGCCGGCTTATAAGTTCTCCTCCCTTGTTGTAAAGCATCCCATCCCGGCTTTCATACACCGGATTATCCGGTGCAACTTCAATATACATAAGTCCGCCTATCTTCTCCAATACTCCTGGTGCAACAAAAGTAATATTCGCCGGAATATAGACTTCTACCGCATCCGGAATTCCATCCAGTGCATGTTCTCCTATTCCGCTGCATCTTTCATCTGCCGGAAAGATGATCATCCCATCACACAGAATCAGATCCAGATTCTCATATCCTTCTATCACGCCTTCTGAATTCACCTTAAAGCCTTCCAGGTTCAACAAGTCTTCTGTCATTGGTTCTCCTGCAGGTTCTTCTGTTATTTTTCCTGTTATAGATTCCGGGACACTCTTATCCGTAACTGTTTCCTGCGTTATGGTCTCTGTTTCCTGCGTTATGGTCTCTGTTTTCGCGGAGTCCATATTTGCCCATGCAGCTTTCCCGTCTTTTGCTTCCGGAACACCTTTTACTTCCGAAATTATTTCTTCTGTTTCCGTCGGTCTTATTACATCCTGCATCGTTTTCTTTATCGTCACAGACTTACATACACTTTTCGCAGTTTTCTTTACATCCAAAACCTTCTGAGTTTCTAATTCAAAACAATCTTTTACCATATCCACGCCATGACTTTCCGATACTGCTTTGCAGAATCCTTCACCGGATCCTGTATAAGCATCCATCTTCTCCATATTCATTATTCCTGCGACAAGACGGGTACAAATTGCCAATATAATCAACATAGCCACATCCATTCGGATCCGTCTGTCCATGTTATTACGTTTTAATATAAATGTATCTGCTTTTACACCGGCACTCTTTTGTATATTCATTCCCATCTATCCACCTTCTTCCCTGACATTTCACTTATAGTTTATATATATGATTATAAAGCACGTACTTAAGAAAAGAAAGTGGCATCTCGCCACACTCGAGATACCACTTTTTTAGCAGTTTCTTTATATCTTTTATACGTTGATTTCCGCTGTTACGCCAAGGATTTCCTTATTTGCTTCCAGCATCGGATTTACCACATTATTCAGATATGCCTCCACCTGTACCGGTGCACGTCCTACATATTTGGCAGGATCCATTGTCTTCTGCAATTCTTCCAGTGAAAGGTTGAATGCCGGATCTGCTGCGATCAGTTCAAGCAGGTTATTATCCAGTCCTTTTTCTTTTACATTACGTCCTGCTTCCATAGATAATTCACGGATTCTCTCATGAAGTTCCTGTCTGTCTCCACCGGCTTTTACAGCGTCCATCATGATGTTCTCTGTAGCCATGAACGGAAGTTCTGACATAAGTCTCTTTTCAATAACTTTCGGATATACAACCAGTCCGTCTACTACATTCAGACACAAGTCCAGAATACCGTCAATTGCAAGGAATCCTTCTGGTACGCTGAGACGTTTGTTTGCTGAATCATCCAGTGTTCTTTCAAACCACTGTGTCGCAGAAGTGATTGCCGGGTTCATGGCATCCACCATCACATATCTGGAAAGTGAAGCAATTCTTTCACTTCTCATCGGGTTTCTCTTATATGCCATTGCAGAAGATCCAATCTGTGTCTTCTCAAACGGTTCTTCAATCTCTTTCAGATGCTGAAGGAGACGGATATCATTGGACATCTTATGGGCACTTGCTGCGATACCTGCAAGTACATTCACAACCCTGGTATCCACCTTACGTGAATAAGTCTGTCCTGATACCGGATAGCAGGTCTCAAATCCCATCTTCTTGGCGATCATCGGATCAATCTTATCGATCGTCTCCTGATCTCCGTCAAAGAGTTCCAGGAAACTTGCCTGTGTTCCTGTCGTTCCCTTAGATCCAAGAAGTTTTAAACTTCCCTTCACATATTCCAGATCTTCAAGATCCATCATAAATTCCTGCATCCAAAGCGTTGCTCTCTTACCTACTGTAGTAGGCTGTGCAGGCTGGAAATGTGTGAATGCCAGTGTCGGAAGATTCTTGTGTTCATCTGCGAACTTTGCAAGTTCGGCGATCACATTGATCAGTTTCTTTCTGACAATCTCCAGTGCTTCTGACATCAGGATGATATCTGTATTATCACCTACATAGCAGGAAGTTGCTCCAAGATGGATGATTCCTTTTGCCTTCGGACACTGTTTTCCATATGCGTATACATGAGACATTACATCATGGCGGACTACTTTTTCTCTTTCTTTTGCCACATCATAATTGATGTCATCTGCATGTGCTTTTAATTCCTCAATCTGTTCATCTGTAATATCAAGTCCCAGTTCTTTTTCCGTCTCTGCAAGAGCGATCCAGAGTTTTCTCCATGTGCGGAACTTCTTATCCGGCGAAAAAATGTACTGCATCTCTTTGCTTGCATATCTTTCTGAAAGTGGACTTGTATATCTGTCGTTACTCATACTCATAATCTCCTTCATCAATTCTTCTACCTGACTATTTTAACCTGTTTTTTATTCAAACGCCAGTGAAATATCTCTTCCCGGTACTTCCATCGGGTAATTTCCCGTGAAACATGCATCACAGAATGCCAGATCTCCAACCATATCTTTCAGCTTTTCAACTTCCATATATCCAAGCGAATCTGCCCCGATCATCTCACGGATCTGTTCCGTTGTATGAGAATGTGCGATCAACTGTTCATTTGAAGGCACATCTGTTCCGAAATAACATGGATGTAAGAACGGTGGGGAACTGATTCTTACATGCACTTCCTTTGCTCCGGCCTTCTTGAGCATCTTAATGATATTCGCACAGGTTGTTCCACGTACAATAGAATCATCCACCATAACAATACGTTTTCCTTTTACAACCTCTTCAATTACATTCAGCTTAATCTTTACACTGCTTTCTCTCTGGCTTTGTTTTGGCTTAATAAATGTTCTTCCGACGTAACTGTTCTTATGGAATGCCATTCCATACGGGATACCAGACTGTTCCGAATATCCTTTTGCCGCAACCAGTCCGGAATCCGGCACGCCAACAACCAGATCAGCGTCTACCGGATACGACTCTGCCAGTGCCTTTCCCGCAACAATTCTTGCATGATAGACATTAACATTATCAATCACACTGTCCATTCTTGCGAAATATATATATTCAAAAATACATCTTGCCTGCTTCTTCGGATCGATCGCCATGGATTTATCCGATTTCATTCCATGTTTTGTGAAGCTTACAATTTCTCCAGGCTCTACATCTCTTACGAATTCTCCGCCAACGGCAGCAATCGCACAGCTTTCGGAAGCAAGGAAATATGTATTATCTCTCTTTCCGATACAGAGCGGTTTCAGTCCGAACGGATCTCTTGCTCCGATCAATTTTCTCGGCGAGGTAACAACCAGCGCATATGCACCTTTGATCTTCTTCATCGCATTTTTCACCGCGTCTTCTGCCTTCTTTACATTCAGACGTTCTCTGGCAATATGATATGCAATCACTTCAGAATCAATCGTTGTCTGGAAAATTGCGCCTGTGTACTCCAGTTCATGGCGAAGCTCGATTGCATTGGTCAGGTTACCATTATGTGCGATCGCAAGAATTCCTTTCACATAATTAATAACCAGCGGCATCGCATTTTCTGCTCTGGAACCGCCCGCCGTCGAATATCTGACATGTCCGACACCAAGATTTCCCTTCAGTTCCTGAAGCGACTCTTCATCGAATACTTCATTTACCAGTCCAAGGCCTTTCTTGGAATGTACTTTCCTCTCTCCATATGTATCCGTCACCGCAATACCACAGCTTTCCTGTCCTCTGTGCTGCAATGCAAAAAGTCCATAATAAACGGATGGTGCAACATCTCCGCCATCCATATCATAGGCTCCAAACACACCGCATTCTTCACCCAGTCCTGTTGTTACTTTTTCAAATTCACTCATAAATGCAGACTCCATTCTTTTCAAATTTTTCATTTGTCAAAACTGTCTTTAAAAAGCATTTTGCTATATTAGTATAATACAAGGCAGAAGGAAAAGCAATATTTCCACCTGCCTTGTACTCGTACCGATACATTATTTATAGCGCACCTTTTAATAAGTTCTACTTATAATTGTGTTTTATTCATTAGAATTTTAACATACAATCTCTTTTGAACGCATGACGATTAATCATTGAATTTCCCCAGAAATTCTTTCATTCTTTCATTCGATGAATCAAATACTTCCTCCGGAGTTCCTTCCACTGCGATCACTCCCCCGTCCATAAAAATCACATGATCAGATACATTTCTCGCAAAATTCATCTCATGGGTGACAATTACCATCGTCATATGTTCCATTGCAAGTTCACGAATGACCTTCAGAATCTCTGCAGTAAGTTCCGGATCTAATGCCGACGTCGGCTCATCAAAGAACAGAATGTCTGGATTCAGCGCAAGTGCTCTCGCAATCGATACACGCTGCTGTTGTCCGCCCGATAACTGACATGGATATGCATTTTCCTTATCGGAAAGTCCCATCTTCTTTAAAAGCTCTCTTGCTTCTTTATAAACCTCTTCTTTCTTACGCTTCTGCACTTTTATCGGCGCATCTGTAATATTCTTCATCACCGAATAATGCGGGAACAGATTAAAGTTCTGAAATACGAGTCCGAATGTTCCTTCGTAATGAATCTCTCCCGCATCCGCAGTCTCAAGTCCTGTCGCACACCGAAGAAGTGTCGATTTACCGGAACCCGACGGGCCGATAATACCCAGAACTTCTCCCTTTTCTACCTTTAGAGAAATGTCTTTCAGAACTTCTACTCCATTAAAGCTTTTTTTAATATTTTTCATTTCAAGCAGACTCATGGTCTATTCCTCCTAATGGTAATAATTCAATTTTTCTTCAATCTTCTCCATGATCATCGCAACCAGCAGGTTGAACACATAATAGAAGATACCGGCCGCGATATATGGAACCATAGAGGTCTGTGCCGCTGCGATTTGCTTTGCCATAGTAAACATCTCAGTTACCGCCAATACAAATGCAAGTGAAGTATCTTTTACCAATGTAATGATCTCATTCGTCACGGCAGGCAGAATATGTTTACACACCTGTGGAAATACAATACGGAAAAATGTCTGACCTTTCGAATACCCAAGCACCTTTGCCGCTTCATACTGTCCCACCGGAATTGCTTCAATTCCGCCTCTGTAAATTTCTGCAAAATATGCCGCATAATTAATTGCAAAACCAATCAGTACTGCTGTCATACGATATCCTGTGGAAATTCGCATTCCAAACAGATAATAAGGTCCGAAATACACCACCATAAGCTGCAACATCAGCGGTGTTCCTCTCATAATTGATATGTATAATTTTGAAATCCATCTGACCGGTGCGATCTTCGACATTCTGCCAAATGCAACTACTAGTCCAAGAGGCAGCGAAAAGAGTAATGTCAGGATAAATATCTCTGCCGAAATCCACATTCCTCCACCAAGCTCTCTTATCAGTGTTCCTATCTCCATCTGTTACATCCTCCAGTTCTTTCAAGCGAGTAAAAAAGAGCCAATCCCCTCCGGGGTTGGCCCCTTCATTTTACTTACCGTTCTTTCCTATACAAAGAGCTCCCGGAACTCCGTAATCTGCATATTTTTCTGCAATCTTATCCACTGTTCCGTCTTCTGCCATTTCATCCAGTGTCTTCTGGACTTTATCTTTCAGCTCTGTATTTCCTTTTTTGAATCCAACCGCATACTGTTCAGATGAAATTTCTTTATCCAGGATCTTATAATCATCCGGATTTTTTCTTGAATTCACCTGATAGTTCGCAACTCCGATATCCATTGCAATTGCATCGCATGCACCAGATTCCAGATCCATGAATGCTGTATTATATTCAGCAACCTGATTCAGATCTGCAAATGTTGCCGCCAAATCTTTCTGATCCCCTTCCAGTGCCGCAAGTGCGGAAGAATCCGTCTGTACTTCTACATGCTTTCCCTTCAGCCCGGCAAAATCATCAATACCGGAATCACTTCTGACTACTACAACCTGCTTGTTATCAATATATGGATCTGACCACGTGTAATCATCTTCACGACCGTTCATAGTAAATCCATTCCAGATACAGTCTATCGTCCCGGAATTCAGTTCCGCGTCCTTGGAATCCCAGTCAATTGGCTGTTTTACCAGTTTCCAGTTGTTTCTGTCACATGCCTCCTGTGCAAGATCGAGGTCGAATCCAACATATTCTCCACTGTCGTCTTTATATCCATATGGCGGGAAAGAAGCATCAAATCCAACGATCAATGTATCATCATCATTCTCTACCTTTGCTTCTTTTGACGATTTCTTCCCATTATCAGATGAACCGGAATCTTTACTTCCACATCCTGCCAATACCGTTGTAGCTGCCATTGCCGTAACAAGGAGCAGTACTAATCTCTTTTTCATTACATATATCCTCCTGTATTCCTTTTACGTGTGCCAAACAGCCACTACACTCTTTTATCAGTTTAGCAGTTGATTACTTTATCACACTAAAATCTTTGGATATATTATCATATTCTGCGGTGTTTGTCAATCCTGCGGTATTCCTTTTTCCATTCTTCCAGCTTTTCTTCCGGAATATCCAGACCAATTTCTTTTTTAGTCTGGTCTATTTCATTCTGTATCACAGTATCAAGACTTAGAAGCACCGGATTCCCCGACAACAACTTAATATATTCTTCATGAGGAAGCGCTCTGTAGCAGCTATAGAGATATGCTTTTAACATATCCGGCTGTTCACATATCTTATACGCTTCCTGATAAGCTTTTGCAGCCTCTTTATACAAAAACTGATGCCCGTATGCTGCCCCCATACTCGCATATACACGCCCATAAAACTTCTTATCTACCGATTCATCCCAATCTCTGTTAATAATAGACTGATATACAAGAATCGCCGATTCATATTCTTTACTGTTCTGTAAGCTGTCCGCCTTATATTTTTCTTTTTCTACATCTCTCTGTGACTGCAGCTGCTCCAGAACACTTTGCATTTTGTGGATCTCAGCTGCCGCATATATATTAGATTCTTTCAGAATCGTAAGTACAAATTCTTCCATGGAACCATTTTCCCGGAGAAGTCTTCGAAGTTCGGATGACAATTCCGGAAGTTCCAGTTCATCACCAATCCATCTGCATAATCGTTCGTTCACAATTGTATAATCAATCAGATACAAATTATTGCAGATGTAATAGCACAATTCTTCGATTGTATAAATCCGCATGTGCACCCTGGATATTTCGAAAGGTCTTTTGGCCCGTTTTTTATGACAAAGAATTAAACTGCCCATTGATACCTCCTAAATGTAATTCCTTTTCTACAAAGAAGTCTGATGCCGGATAGAACTCGCCAAATCCCACATCTTTGAAACGAAGTCTGCACGTACGCTCATCCAGAAACATCACTTCTATCTGAAGCCTCAACGAATAATCCGTACGTTCCGGAAGTCCTTCCAAAGAAACAGTTTCCACTTTAAGATCTTCTCCATCCAGTGACTCTATATGAATCTCAATATCAGATGTATCTTCCAGTATTACTTCCCACTGTCCATCAGCTTCATACCAATGTGTTCCCCATGCAACGATCGGATACCAGCCTTCCTGCCCCGCAATACGCATGCGCAGACAAATCTGTTCTGTCATCTTCGTCCCATCAAGATAAATCGGTCCATCGTCATAAGGGTCTGCATAACGCATGGACGAATAGCAGGCACCTTTACTGTAAAGATTATTTCCGAGAAAGGCCCTTCTTCCGTTACATAACACCTTCAGAGAATTCGGATACCAGTTATTTTCAAACCCCTCCCCTGTCAGATAAACCGACGATACTACTTTTTTATCAAACACATTCTGAATAAATGATTTAAAGCTTTCATCGGCATCCTTCGCCTTGTCCACATTCAGCACAGGATAAATAGCCTCAAGTTCCCTCATATGTGCATTGGCAACTTCTTCTACTGTTACGAACATGTCTCTGCTTTTTGTGCTCACTGTATTCAGACGTCTGAGCATATATGCACGTATCTCCTGTGCATCGCAGTAGAATAACGCCGATTCATACTGCCACAGTTCTTTTGGCTGATAGAACATATACTGGCAAAAGCTTTCCTTATAATCCTGTACGAACACACACTCTCCGGGCACACCTATATGTTTACCGATTCCCTTTAACATCTTTGACATATCCACATTCGTATATGGAACAGAAAATGTAATATAATCAATCTTTTCAAACTTTTTCAGCATCAGACTGACAAATTTGGCAAGGAGCCATACTCCGTCATGTATCTTTTCTCCTACACGTACTTTTTTTCTTTTCACGGCTTTCCGGAACAGATGTGTGACAATGTCTCCTTCTCCTGCTTCTTTTAACCGTTTTGCTTCCTGTCCGTAAACCCATCGGTCTTTATAATATCCCAGTATCAGAGGAATCTGATAATTGTCTACTGCTGCCTCCATCGTTTCCGGCTCTTCTTTATTCTCATCATAGTAGCTGATCTGACAGCTTTTTTCATTCAGATCAACTCCCAGAATACTTCCTTTTTTCATTATCATCTCCTCCTTTCTTCATTAATATATCTTAAATATCTGATTCGCCATCTGTTCTTCTTCCTCGAATTCCAGCATAGCTTTTTTGCGTTCTGCCTCAGAGTCCATACCTGTCATTTCATTCAACTGCTGATATTTTCCCGCGTAAATGCGTTCTTTATCAGTTCCCAGTGTCTTCTTATCTGTAGTGATCAGTTCTCCATTTCCGGACTCCTGGAAATAATAGCTTACAGACTCATCATCATAAAGTACAAACTGCTTTACATAAAGATTCTCATATACAGGCATCATGGCTTCTGCTCTGTATCCAAGTTCTTCTCTTTCTTTTTGCTTCATCTTATAGTACAGCCTTACCTTTCCTCCCGGCTTACAACGATATGCTGCCATAACCTTATTATAAAGCTGTACTTCTCTTAACCATTCTTCCGGATATTTCAGGTAATATGGGAATACCAGCTGTTTTTCACACATTTCTCTTATTACCTGATGAAGAACCGCCGCCATTTCCTCAGAATATTCTTTATCCGAATAATACTTCAAGAGTGCAATCTTACATACATCCGGCAGATCTTCTTTCTCTTCACATTCGTTTGCAATTATTTCAAATACACATTTTTCCAGATTACGTCCGTATACGATATATTCTCTGGATACATATGCAAGATATGCCTGCTTCAGACGGAAATATACATTATCCGACAGATAATAATCTTCAAATATATGCTCTTCTTTATATAACGTCTCTGCAAATACCATCTGAGTGATAATTCTTTCGCTGACCTTATATGATGGCACACCATACTGCTTCAGCACTTTCCACAGCCGTTTCATATCACCGATTGCGCCGCAATAATACTCCGCCAGATATGTCAGTGTCACTTTATCATACTGGCCGCGTCTGAACATCTCAAACGCAAGATAACTTAGAAAATCATCTTCTGTATAATTTTCTTCTCTGATCCTCCGGCTGCATACCAGAAATACATCTTTATCATCAAATGCATCGATTCCTTTTGCCAGGATCTTATCATAATCTGGTTTTTCTTTTTCCGGCTCCTGATTCCAGAATCCCGTAGATGCCGCATACTTTCGACACATATCTACAAAACGTGGTTCATAGAACAGACGCTTGGTCTCATACGGAATCGAATCCGTATAGTGTCTTCCCTCCACAGACTCCCAGACAATTCTTGATTCCTTGTCATACAGATATATAATTGCCCCATTCTTCTCGTCATAAGGAATACGCTGACGGACAGAGCCGTCCTTTTCAATAACCAGAACGCACTTCATACCACGTACTTTTGTTCTTACTTCATAGGAATAACAAATGTCACGCATCGCCTCCATACGCTCCGCAGACATCTCATCTTCTTTGCAGAAGCGTTTATATAAAGTGCGCAGTGATTCTGTAATATGGCGCTTCATCAATTGTTCCCATGTAAATGCTACCATCTGTTCCCGGTAATTCAGATACAGATCTCCGGCCTGTTCCTCATGAATCACAAGACTTGCATAGAGATATGCCGCTTTTTTATAATCTAGTGCATTTCCATGCATAAAATACAATACCAGTGATTTTGGAAGCGGTCCGTGTGCACTGTCCTCATCAATTGTCATCATATAGTATTCATAAAGCTGTGCGATCTTAAGATCCGAATCTACTGCCTTCTGATACCAGAAGAAATACTTTTTCTCTGTTTTATTTCCTTTGATCAGAAGTGTACAGATTGTATTAAGGATCATCGGTTCATCGTACATCTTATAGATTCTTTCCAGGATTCTGAAAAGATTATCACTGTATTTCTTCTGCTGGCTGGCAAAATTTGAAATATAAAGGGCCAGTTCTTTTGTCATCATCCGGTATTTTGTAGCAAAATTCAACACCTGTATCTCGAATGTTCCGAGCTTTTTAAGAAGCGTTGGCTTTTCCTGATAACACAGATATGCTTCCAGATAGAACATAACCGAATGAATTCCATATTCAAACTGTTGTTCCAGAACTTCCAGACGTTTGTACGGATTTTTATAGCGTGTATCCAGATTCAGGATCATATAAAGCAGCCACCAGGAATCCTGATGACGCATATATGTCTTTCCAACCTCATCCAGTACCCGTTCTTCATAATTCACGTCTCCACGGATTTTTGCAGTCAGGTAAAGATAATAACAGTTTGTCAGTGGATCTTTCCCGATCGCAAACCGGTTATAATTATAATTCTCCAGAATCCATTTGGCTTCTTCTATCTTCTCTCCAAGCAGATAAATATTAGCCAGCATAAGCTGGTATACCTCATTGAGTGGTTCTAATTTGCGAAGTGTAACCATCTTCTCGATCGCACTGTCCACCCAATGATCTCTGCTTACTCTTCCTGCCATATAGCCTACATATTCTTTTACGATCTGTGCCATCAGAAGTTCCGGCATCCTGTGATCTTCGTCATATTCCTGATTCTGCAGTACTTCCACTTCATATGTCAGTGTCTCATACGGTGTCACAAATTTCAGTGCTCCGTAATTACGTCCTCCATGAAGCTTCTCTGCTCTTACCACATATTCTATCTCATGTGCATTTCCCACAAAATCTTCTGTACTGATTTCCGGTCTTGATACCCGGATAAAATCTCCTACTGTCTCAATCTTGATCGGCATATATCCCCAGGTATTCTTCATCAGAGTCAAAGTTCCTTTCGTTGACTCAGTCAGATCTTCAAACAGCATTCCTTCTCCCTGCAATGTCAGGAAAATGCATTCTTTCTGCTTGATTCCCACCATGAATTCTTCCATCGCCTGCTCACTGAGAGACCATTTACGCATATTGTCATAAAGATAGAAAGTACGTTCATTTTCATATTTTAAAATCTCATAGAATTCTTTAGACCGGAATAATCTTCCTGCTTCCGAAAAATCTTTGATCGCAAGTTTTCGGAAATCATCTGTGCTTTGTACTTTTCCATACGTTGTCATCACATATGGTTTTTCTATAATAGCTGTAAACGACAGTTCATATTCACCACCGCTGCATACGATCGTAAATTTACCTTCTTCTACATGTCCAGGACGAAGCCCACGTCCGTCATATGTAAACTCAACCCTCGACGGATTTCCCTCGAATCCCTGGTCCTTAAAATGAACACGAAAAGAAGACGAGTAAACGAGTCCTCGTATTCTGCCTTCATTATTCGCCCTCATTGTAAAACTTCCCCTGTATACTTCCCCTTCACCTATAATGAGCACCAGATTCGTCTCATCGAATATAACATCAGGTCGTATCAACTGAAAGTCGCCTTTTGAAAATTTTTGGATTTTATTTTTCAAGTCCTACACCTGCTTCTTTCGTTGCTTTTTTCTTAAAACATACTATAATAAATTATAGCATTGTTTGTCAACGAATGGCAATGCCGGAAAGAGAAAATATCAAAATTGTGTCGATAGGATGGAAAATTATGAAAAAAAAACCAGAATTTCACGGAAGCGATCTGGAAAAGATCGCAGATTATTATCACCTTGATAAGGAAAAGATTGTTTTGTTCGGCGCCAATGTAAACCCGCTCGGATTATCCGGACAGGTAAAAAAAGATCTCGCAGAACATCTGGATATCATCAGCAGTTATCCAGACAGAGATTATACAGATCTGAAAAAAGCAATTGCTGCATATACCAATACCTCGCCGGAACATATTGTTGTCGGAAATGGTTCTACGGAGCTTATCTCACTTCTGATCAGCCAGCGCGCACCAAAAAGAGCGCTGCTTCTGGGACCGACCTATTCCGAATATGCAAGAGAGCTGAATCTGGTCGGCGGCACACTGGAATATTATAATCTGAAAGAAGAACAGGATTTCAGACTGGATATTTCCGATCTGACCGATACACTGAAAAGTGATATTGATCTTCTGATCATCTGTAATCCGAACAACCCGACCTCTTCAGCCATCAGTACCGCTGATATGAAAAAGCTGTTAACCGTATGCCGGTCACTTGGTATCTTCGTTATGATCGATGAGACTTATATCGAATTCGCACCGGAAGGCACTTCCCTCTCTGCAGTTTCTCTTGTACCGGAATTCGACAACTTCATGGTCATCCGCGGTGTATCCAAATTCTTCGCCGCACCTGGACTTCGCTTTGGTTATGGTCTCACCAGTAATCAGGCATTTCTTCAGACACTTCTTACCCACCAGAATCCGTGGAGCCTGAACAGTATCGGGGCTTACGCCGGTGAAAGGATGTTAAAAGATACCGATTATATTCAGAAAACCTGGTCTCTCATTGATTCTGAACGCACCAGAATGTGCACAGAGCTTTCCGGACTGGACACCGTAAAGATTTACCCAGCTTATGCCAACTTTGTTCTTGTAAAGATCTTAAAAGAAGGACTCACTTCTTTCGATGTCTTTGAAAAAGCGATTCACCAGAATCTCATGATCCGGGACTGTTCTTCTTTCGAAAGCCTGAACGGAGAATATGTACGGTTCTGCATTATGAATCCAGAGGATAATGACCGGCTGCTGGATGTATTCCGTTCATTATAATCAATGCAGAGAACCTTCCACCGGCAGCTTCTTCCGAATGCATGGCAATACAAACACCTGTCTGCGGCCCGGTATCATTCCTGAAATGATCCAAGTTACAGACAGGTGTTTTTCATATTTTCCAATATTATTTTTTTAAGATCAATGCCATAAAGGTAAGTTCTTCATCACCGGTGTTCTTAATTCCATGTGCATCTCCGTCTTTACACAGGAACAGATCGCCAGGATTTGCCGGCTGTTTTTCTCCGTTATCGTCATAAGTTCCGTGTCCGGTCAGAATGAAGTAAGACTCCGTCTCACCATGATGATAATGGTATCCTACTTCACATCCCGGATCCAGATGAATCTTGGCATACATCTTACAGGCTTCTCCAACTTCTTCCGAAGTAACCATTGCTTCTCTTACAATATAACCGTCTCCGCCATTTACATGTTCCACTTTTACCAGTTCTCTTTCGCCTTCTCTTGTCATTTTTAAGTTCCTCCTTGATTCGTAAAACATTCTAAAACAACAATACAACCTGAAAGATACAAAGTCAATGGTAAACCCTTAATCTTAATTCACGATCCGGTAATATTCTTTCGCAGTTATACTGTAAACGATGATATAGAATACCGCAAACACCGCTATCGTAATGATTGTGCATACCGCAAACAACGATACATTCGTAAGATTTAATACTCCCAGAATTTTTGTCATTACTTTAAAGGCTACTGCAACATGGATCACTGCTACAATCAGCGGGAGGAAGAATACGCTTAAGACCTGACTTCGAATGGAACGCTTCACTTCTTTTTTACTCATGCCAACCTTCTGCATGATCTGGTAACGCTCCCTGTCATCATAACCTTCCGATATCTGTTTATAATAAATGATCAGTACTGTTGCCATAATAAACATACTTCCCAGATAGATTCCAATAAAGAACAGTCCGCCATACAATTCATAAAAAGAAGAACGGCTTAACATACGGCTTTCCATCATTCCGTCCGGGATCTTTTCATAAAATTCATTCTGTATCTGTTCCAGTGCCTCTTTTTGTTTTCCGTCATCTCCCTTCAGGTTGAATTTATCTGCATAAGAAAATGACTCGATACGTTCAATCTGCTCTGCATTTGCAAATACAATGTATAATGTCTTATACATTTCTGCCGTGCTCTTCGGCTGGCTCGTCATCTCGGACAGTTCTTTTTTCACCTGATAGTTCTGTCCTGCAATGTTTATCTGTTTTTTTCCACATTTGCCGTTCGTGGTATAGGTCAGTATCTCCTGTTCCTTTAACGAAACATTCTGTTTTTCTATCCGGTTATACTCTTCCTGTGTGATCATCTCTACATAGTAAAAATGATTGTCCGGATAGTACTGCTCTATCTTTTCCAGATTATTTCCTTTCAAAACCGCATTCATACTGCCATATCTGTACCGGACTCTGTCTGTTATTTTTACCCCTGCTTTCTCACATTGTTCTTTTATCAGTCTCTGAAGAGTCTCTTCATTATTTGTATCGGCTTCATTGCAGACAATTGAAACATCTCTCGGAAAACGTGAGTCCAGGATATCTTCCATTCCCGCATACAAAGATACCGTTGTGGATACCATAACCAGCACCATCGTACTTAACACACAGATGTTCGCAAGTCCCGCTCCGTTTTGTTTCATACGATAGATCATGCCTGATACACTGGTAAAATGCTTTGGATTATAATAATAAGCTTTATTTTTCCGGAGTATTTTCAATACCACAATGCTTCCGGCAATAAAAAGTGCATAAGTTCCAATAATCACACAGACCACTGCAACAAAGAATTTCAAAAGTGCTTCTAACGGTGCCTCTGTTGTAAGTGCAATCCAGTAACCATTGCCAAGTGCCGCCACACCGACGATCACAAGCAGCCATCTGCTCTTCGGCTCTTTCTCCCCCTGATTGCCTCCGTGCAGAAGTTCCACCGGATTCACCAGCTGTATCTGTAAAATGTTATATAAATACGTCAGAAGAAAAATTCCTGCAAATAATATGACAGTCTGTACAATTGCAGTCCCATTAACCGAAAACTGCATATCTACGCTATTGTGCAGAATCTTAAGGAGCAGCAGATACATCAGTTTCCCAAATATTATTCCAAACACCAGACCGCCAAGAATACTGATTCCCGCCGTCAGGATCGTCTCAACTGCCATCATTCGTGCAATATGCCGCTTTCCCATTCCAAGAATATTGTATACTCCGATCTCTTTCTTTCGTCGTTTGATCAGGAAACTATTCGTATAGAACAGAAAAATCACTGCAAATACAATGATCACACCCGTTGCATACTGAAGACATATCTTCAATGTATTCTGGGTAATACCTTCCCCCTTGCTCAGTGCGTCAATGATATAGAACATCATGACGGTCAGAACACCTGTAAAGATATAGGGTACATAGGTCTTACGGTTATTCTTAAGATTGGTCACAGCAAGTTTTTCATAGATGAAATTATTCATCCTCCTCACCTCCTGTGGTAAGAATCTTCAGCGTATCTGAAATTCTTTCATACATTTCTTCGTTCGTAAGATTCCCCCTGTAAAGCTGATGGAATACTTTTCCGTCCTTGATAAAAAGCACCCTTTTCGCACTACTCGCCGCTTTCACACTATGTGTCACCATAACAATCGTCTGACCTTCCTGGTTAATCGTTGTAAAAAGATTCATCAGACTGTCTGCCGCTTTCGAATCCAGTGCTCCCGAAGGTTCATCGGCAAGAATCAGCTGTGGTTTCGTGATCAGCGCTCTTGCAATTGCAGCTCTTTGTTTCTGCCCACCGGACACCTCATATGGATATTTCTCCAGTAGTTTTTCAATTCCAAGTTTTTCTGCAATCGGTTTTAATCTCTTTTCCATCTCCGGATATTTCTTTCCGGATAATACCAGTGGCAGGAATATATTATCCTTTAATGAAAATGTATCTAACAGGTTAAAATCCTGAAATACAAAGCCGAGATTCTGACGTCTGAACGTTGCGATCTCTTTTTCTTTTAATTTTCCCAGATCCCTGTCTTTTAAATAAACCTTTCCTTCTGTCGGTTTATCAAGTGCCGCCAGAATATTCAGCAAAGTCGTCTTTCCCGATCCAGACTCTCCCATGATTGCAACATATTCCCCGCGTTCTACCGTAAAATTCACATCTCTTAAAGCCTCTACCTGATTGCTCCCAAAACGAGTCGTATATATCTTCTTCACATTTTTTACTTCCAGTAATGACATAAGTTTTTCTTCCTTTCTTTTTAAGATTTCTTCTTTACGGTATCTATTATAAAAAAAGAGGAAATATCCTGCCATCGAAGCATGTGACATTTCCCCTGTTTAATCTTACATTCCTGTAAGGTTTTCTCTTTTTATCTGATCGTTATTCCGGATTCCATTCTTTCCTTGTCAATTCCAGATATACACGGGTTCCTTTTCCCACCTCTGAATCAATCCATATCTTATGTCCCATCTTATCCATGATCTTTTTGCAAAGATACAGTCCAATCCCGGTAGACTTCTTATCTGCTCTTCCATTATATCCGGTAAACCCTTTTTCAAATACTCTAGGAAGATCTTCTGCCTGAATACCGATTCCATTATCCTCGATCACCAGACACTCCCGTCCTCTTTTTTCTTCCAGACAGATTCTAATCTCGCCGCCATTCTTTGTGTATTTCAAAGCATTAGACAGAATCTGTTCTGTCACAAACTCCAGCCATTTTTCATCTGTAAGAACTATTCGTTCCACCGGCCGGTAATCCAGACGGATCTTCTGAAGAATAAACATCTGAGAATATTTCCGGACAGATTGTTTCAGAATCTTATCTAAAGACACCTTCTCAAACTGCAGATCCCCAGACATATCTTCCATGCGGAGATACGTCAGCACCATCTCCACATACTGTTCCATTTTAAAAAGTTCCATCTTCATCTCTTTTAATTCCGGCAGTGCCGGGTTTTCATCTTCCACCGATTGCAGCAATATGTGCATCGCAGCGATAGGTGTCTTGATCTGATGCACCCACATACCATAATAATCACTTAAGTCCTGGCCTTTGATTCTTGCCTCTGATTTCAACTCCAGAATCTTTTCGTCAAAGATCCCCAGTAATTCCTGATAATCCAGTTCCAGAAGATTCCTGCACTCTGGAAGTTCTTTTGTGCACTCCTGCGTGCTCTTCTTAAACCGTTCCAGCAGAAGATGCTTCTTCCGGAAGCGATGATATTCCGTTATTACATAAAGGAGCAGCCACAATATCACCAGCAGCAGTGCATATTTCAACGCATCCATCCTGATATTATAAAGAAATGCTACAACAATAAATATTCCGACCGTTCCGGCATAAAGGCTGATCTCTCTTGTTTTATCTTTAAAAAATGCTATTAACAGTTTCATGCCTCCACCATATATCCTATTCCTTTTTTTGTGATGATCTTTCCGCCAAGGCCAATCTGTTCCATTTTTTTACGAAGTCTTGCCACATTGACCGTCAGTGTATTGTCATCAATAAATTCATTGCTGTCCCAGAGTCTCGTCATAATACTTTCACGGCTTACGATCTTCCCTGTATTTTCCAGAAGTATCTGCAGAATCTTGAATTCGTTCTTGCTCAGTTCCAGTTTCTGGTCCTGATACAGAACTGTCGCATCTGCCAGATTCAGGATCGCACCGTTCCACTCCATGACATCTGCCGTTCCACGGAATTCATAGGTTCTTCTTAACACGGCCTGCACCTTTGCCGTTACCACATTCAGGTCAAACGGTTTCTCGATGAATTCGTCGCCGCCCATATTCATTGCCATCACAATATTCATATTGTCATTTACCGATGACAGGAAGATGATCGGCACCTTCGATATCTTCCGGATCTCCTGACACCAGTGAAATCCATTAAAAAATGGAAGCACAATGTCCAATAACACAAGCTGCGGCTCAAATTCCACGAATTTTCCCATTACGTCTTTAAAATCTGTCATACATTCTGCCTAATAATTCCATTTTTCCAAATGGTTTTTCAGTCCGCCTGCTATTGTTTCATCATCTTCCACGATTAAAATCTTATACAATCTTTCTTCTCCCCATACTTCAAACTCTGTCCTTATCTGCGTAAGTTACCATCGTCATCTTTTCTAATGCGCGGTGACAAAAAGGACAAAAGTTTAACACTTTTGCCCTCTTATCGTAATACATTTGTCATGCAATTGTCAATTCCGGCTTTCTTAAGATTTCTTTCGAATTTCTGAAGAACTCCGGCTCCATTCCATATGCATTTCTTTCTATATTATTTCTACAAATGTTAGTGGAAATAATGTGCCCCGATCTTCATTCCGGCACCGCCTTGATCAAAATACAGACAGTTTCCAATCGGATTCGAGCCATTCAACGCATCTCCAGCAGCCTGCAGAGCTGTCTGTGAATATCCCTTTGAACTTCTCACTCTGTTCAGCCATCCGGTCGCTGCCGGTCCGAACTGCCCGGACTGATAGATGACTTCTTCGATGGAATTCGGATAACTTCCACTCTTTACACGGTTCATGATCACCGCACCGACGGCAACCTGGCCTTCATACGGCTGGTTTCCTGCTTCGCAGTAGATGATGGATGCAAGCAGTTCCTGATTGGCTCTTACGTATGCTTCTCTTGCTTCGCGTTCTGCTTTTTCTTTTGCTTCCTGCTCTGCCTTTTCTCTTGCGAGGCGTTCTTCCTCTTCTTTTTTCGCTATATTGTCTGCAATTACCTGCTGGCTTGCATCCGTCATTTCCTGCGCAGATGCCACGATATTCTGTGATATCGCCTGTACAGCAGTGTGTGTATTCGTATTTTCCCCTTTTGTTTCTGTGATTGTTGTTACTTCCGGCTGTTCAGAGGCTGCCTGACTGGTAAAACCAGTTGCCATTACTGCGCATGCTGAATACAGCACGAACATCGATTTCAGTCTCTTCGCTTTTAACATAATATAAATACCCTCCTGATTTTGTTGCAATGATTTACATTTCTTTTAATAAAGTATATTCATTTTTTTCAACTTTATTACAAATATTACAAATTTGTTACAAGCAACGATTGGTATCATATCATGTATGTCTCGTTTTGTCAACTTTTTTATTTACTTTTTTAAAGTCTGCAGATTATGCTACTCTTTTTTCTTATTTTTAGCGTTCATTTTTCTCCGTTATTTCTCTGCTCCTTAAGCTTCTCTTTTACAATAGCTTACTACTGTTACAATTAAAAATACCGGGATACAGATTACTGCCGCAATCATGATAATATACGGTGTCCAGTAATATCCACTGCCGATTTTCACGCGTCAAAATTCTTCCTCCTGAGGGCGTCCCCTGTATATAGAACGTATTACATGATGTAAATAATCACATATTTTAATGTTTGGCAACAAAAAAGCAGCATACTGCAAAATAATCATGCTGTATGCCACTTTTTATTTATGTTTTTACAAACATTACAAATATTAATTATTCAAATTCTGTTACATAAAATTCATTTACGCAAAATCCGATTGTCCAAACTCTATTTGATCTTAGCAATGTCGATCAGTGTCAGTTTCTGGATATCTGTATTCTCAAGACTGGTGATCAGAGCTTTTGCTGTATCAATCGCTGTCAGTACATTGACACCTGTCTCGATCGCATTTCTACGGATCACGAATCCGTCTCTTGAGTGATCAGCTCCCTGCGGAGGTGTGTCGATAACCAGGTCGATCTTATGTCCGAGGATCAGATCCATAAGGTTCGGAGATTCCTGCTCAATCTTATTGACTGTCATCGCTTTCACGCCTGCATCTGTCAGGACCTTGGCAGTTCCTTCTGTAGCAAAGATCTTGTAACCGATCTTCTCGAATCTGCGTCCGATCTCTACTGCTTCTTCCTTATCTTCATCACGAACTGTCATAATCATGTTCTTGTGTTTTGGAAGTTTGACTCCGGCACCGATGAATGCTTTATAAAGAGCCTCATCAAATGTCTTGGCAATTCCCAGACACTCTCCGGTAGACTTCATCTCAGGTCCAAGGCTGATATCAGCACCGCGGATCTTCTCAAATGAGAATACCGGCATCTTGATTGCAAAATAATCTGCTTCCGGCTGTAATCCAGGTGTATAACCAAGTTCTTTGATCTTGTGTCCGATGATCACTTTTGTTGCAAGTGGTACGATCGGAATACCTGTTACCTTACTGATGTATGGAACAGTACGGCTGGAACGAGGGTTAACTTCGATTACATATACATCTTCTCCACATACGATGAACTGGATGTTAATCAGTCCGATTACATGTAAGGATTTTGCAAGTCTTCTTGTATATTCGGCAATCGTCTCTTTTGTCTTCTGAGAGATGCTCTGTGCAGGATATACAGAGATACTGTCTCCGGAATGGATTCCGGCACGCTCGATATGCTCCATGATACCTGGAATCAGGATATCTTCACCGTCGCATACGGCATCTACCTCAATCTCTTTACCCTGTAAATATTTATCAACCAGGATTGGATGATCCTGTGCGATACGGTTGATGATTCCGATGAACTCATCAATATCGTGATCATTGATCGCAATCTGCATTCCCTGTCCGCCAAGTACGTAAGAAGGTCTTACCAGTACCGGATAACCCAGTCTGTTTGCAACTTTCTTCGCTTCTTCTGCTGTAAATACAGTTCCACCTGTCGGTCTTGGGATCTCGCACTGCTCAAGAATCTCATCAAACAGCTCACGGTCTTCGGCTGCATCTACATTTTCAGCAGATGTTCCAAGGATCGGAACGCCCATCTTCATAAGAGATTCTGTCAGCTTGATCGCTGTCTGTCCACCGAACTGTACAACTGCTCCGTCCGGTTTTTCCAGATCTACGATACTTTCTACATCTTCCGGTGTCAGAGGCTCGAAATACAGCTTGTCAGCGATATCGAAGTCTGTACTTACTGTCTCAGGGTTGTTATTTACAATAATCGTCTCGTATCCTTCTTTGGCAAATGCCCATGTACAATGTACAGAACAGAAGTCGAACTCGATACCCTGTCCGATACGGATCGGTCCGGAACCAAGTACCAGTACTTTCTTCTTGCCGGAAGTTTCAACTACTTCATTCTCACTTCCGAATACAGAGTAGTAATATGGTGTCTCTGCTGCGAACTCAGCCGCACAGGTATCAACCATCTTATAAGAAGCTGTGATGCCATTGTCATGACGAAGGTCATGGATCTCACGCTCTGTCTTTCCTGTCAGTTCTGCGATCACATTATCCGGGAACTCTAAGCGTTTTGCTTCTTTTAATGTCTCTGCTGTTAATTCTTCTGTCTTTAATTTCTGTTCCATCTCTACGAGAATTGCGATCTTGTCAATGAACCAGTTGTCAATCTTTGTAATTCTGTGAATGTCTTCGTAGCTGATGCCCTGACGGATTGCTTCTGCGATCTTCCAGATACGACGGTCATCTACAACTTTCAGTTCTTCTAACAGTTCTTCTCCTTTTAAATAAGAGAAGTCATAAGACATAAGGCTGTCTACATGCTGTTCCAGAGAACGGATGGCTTTCATAAGTGCTCCCTCGAAGTTATCACAGATACTCATAACTTCTCCGGTCGCTTTCATCTGTGTTGTCAGTGTACGTTTTGCACTGATGAACTTATCAAATGGAAGTCTCGGGATCTTTACAACACAGTAGTCAAGCATAGGCTCGAAACTTGCGTATGTCTTCTTTGTTACTGCGTTCTTGATCTCGTCCAGTGTATATCCAAGAGCGATCTTTGCTGCAACCTTGGCAATCGGATATCCTGTTGCCTTAGATGCAAGTGCAGAAGAACGGCTTACACGAGGGTTAACCTCGATTACACAGTACTCAAATGAATCTGGATTCAGCGCATACTGTACGTTACATCCACCAGTGATATTTAACTCACTGATGATATTAAGAGCAGATGTACGGAGCATCTGGTACTCTTTATCGCTCAGTGTCTGAGAAGGTGCTACTACGATACTGTCTCCGGTATGTACACCTACAGGGTCCAGGTTTTCCATATTACATACGGTAATGCAGTTACCATTGCTGTCACGCATTACTTCGTACTCGATCTCTTTCCATCCTGCGATGCAACGTTCTACCAGAACTTCCCCAACACGTGAAAGACGAAGTCCGTTTTCCAGGATCTCTACGAGTTCTGTTCTGTTATCCGCGATTCCGCCGCCGCTTCCACCAAGTGTGTAAGCCGGACGAAGTACAACCGGATATCCGATACTTTCAGCAAATTCGATACCAGCCTGTACATCCTTTACGACTTTAGAAGCTGCACAAGGCTCGCCGATTTTTTCCATTGTCATCTTGAATTCCAGACGGTCTTCGGCCTTTTTGATCGTCTCAGAAGTAGTACCGATCAGACGTACGTTGTTTCTTTCAAGGAATCCATTCTCATCCAGCTCCATAGCCAGGTTCAGTGCTGCCTGTCCACCCAGTGTAGGAAGGACACTGTCTGGTTTTTCCTTTAAGATCAGCTGTTCTACCACCTCAACTGTCAGAGGCTCGATGTATACGCGGTCTGCGATATCTTTATCTGTCATGATCGTAGCCGGGTTAGAGTTCAAAAGGACTACTTCCAGACCTTCTTCTTTTAATGAACGGCAGGCCTGTGTACCTGCATAGTCAAACTCCGCTGCCTGTCCAATGATAATAGGACCAGAGCCAATTACTAATACTTTCTTAATATCTTTAATTCTAGGCATTATTTTGCTCCTTTCATCATATCCATAAATCTATCAAACAGGTATCCGGAATCCTGTGGTCCAGGACAAGCCTCCGGGTGGAACTGAACTGTGAAAATATTCTTTCCTTCGTATGCAAGTCCTTCGTTGGTTCCGTCATTTACATTGATAAATGCCTCTTTTGCGATAGCCGGATCAATGGTTGTACCATCAACTGCATAACCATGGTTCTGTGAAGAAATGTATACTCTGTTATTTGTCAGATCCTTCACCGGATGGTTACCGCCGCGGTGTCCATATTTCAACTTATAAGTCTTTGCACCATTTGCAAGTGCCATAAGCTGATGTCCGAGACAAATTGCAAAAATAGGAATATCAGTATTGTATAACTTCTTGATCTCTTCGATAATAGATACGCATGTTTCCGGATCTCCAGGCCCGTTAGACAACATAATGCCATCCGGATTAGCAGCAATAATCTCTTCTGCTTTTGTTCCTGCCGGATAAACTGTAACTTCACAGCCGCGTTCATTTAAAGACTTGGCAATGTTCTTCTTTGCACCGAAGTCCATAAGAGCAACCTTCGGTCCATTGCCTTCTAAAACATATTTTTCATCACATGTTACTTTTGATACCACATCACCAACTGTATATGCTTTCAGTTTTGGGAGAATCTCATCTAAGTTGTAATTCTCGTTCGTGGTGATCATTCCGTTCATGGTTCCCTTTTCACGAAGAATCTTCGTAAGGGCACGTGTATCAATTCCTGCAATTCCTGGAATATCCTGTTCTTTCAGGAAATCCTGAAGTGTTCCTTCACAACGGAAGTTGCTTGGCATTCTGGAAAGTTCTCTTACGATATATCCATCCGGCCATGCCTTCCTTGACTCCATATCCGGTGTGATGCCATAATTTCCAATCAATGGATAGGTCATTACTACGGCCTGTCCCGCATAAGAAGGGTCGGTTAATACCTCCAGATAACCTGTCATTGAAGTATTAAACACTATCTCGCTAATCATGTCTTTTGTCGAACCGATACTGGTTCCGGTAAAGACAGTCCCGTCTTCTAATATAAGAAATGCTTTCATATATTCACCTTTTCCCTTCTGTGTTTCTTTTTCTTTTTTCATGAATCCATACTGCTGTACTTCAGGTACATTTTCTATATTTGGGCAAAAAAAATTCGTTGTTATAAAGAATTTTTCTTAAAAATACAGAATAAAAGGCAGTTTGTGCAAGCACAAAACCGCCTCGTTTTTCATCCATCGGTACCAGACAATTTATGTCTTCACAAATTGTAAAAATTATACTACATAATCCGAGGATTTTCAACGGATATTTTTGTTTTTTTATGAATACTGCCAAAATATTACAATCTTGTGTAATCTCGGGTCATCGATGTACTGGTACTTCACCTGCGATAATCCATAGTAATCCGCCAGATTCTGCGCTGCTTTTGCAAGTTCTTTCTGGAAAATGTCATCGTGCGCCTGACTGTAGACGGATGTATCTGCGAATTTAAAAATTGTAGCACTTTTCTTCGCCCAGATAGCCTGGTTCATGGCTTCCAGTACCTTCTTGGCATCATACTTTGTGTAATACATTCCGTTTACCACGTAATAATTGCAATCCATCTTGCTGCACTCTGGCATCTGTGTATCCTTATCCAGAATATGTGTCTGAAATAACTGCGTATCATCACAACACATATAATCATAGCTGATATTTGCCTTATTACCAGAAGCCTCTGCATCTTGACCTGAATTTTGCTCTGCATCCCGGGATGTATCTTCTCCTTCTTCCTGTTGGAACACCGGATCTCCCCAAGTTGTGTCGACATAATAATAATCGCCGTTACATTTCACCAGATTCCACGCATGGTTTCCGCCTTCCGTCGTCTTTCCCGTCACATAAGTACAGAACACGCCAAGCCGTTCCAACAAATACTGCGTTGCTTTCGAATATCCAGCACATACAGATTTCTGATTGACAAATACGCTGTAGATGTTCTGATTATCCGGCGCGCTCTCATCATACTCTACTTCATCTACGATTTTTTCATATACATAGAGAATTTTGTGATAGTCATCTGCATCGGCATCCAGATCTGCCAGCCACTTCTCTGCCGCCTGCATAATCGCGGTCTGCATCTTCTGGCTTTCTTCTGCTGTGTAAAAATATTTCGGTTTCAGGACGGTATAACTTTCTGTTCCTTTATGAGTCGTAGCCGTTGCTGTCCCGTCACACCAGAAGATGTCCGGCTGATCCTTCATCAGCTTCTGAAAAATCTGATTTGTCTCATCTACATCCGCGTTATGTACATAAATTTCCTCCGTGTGGTTTCTGACACCTTCCAGAATTTCCTGATAGACCTGCCTTTGTTCAGTCGGCAACTGCTGATAATAATATTTCTCCGTGTTCTCTTCTTCCGTTATGGATACTTTCTGATAAGGAATATCTTGTTTTTTATTTGAACCAAATTGTTCAAGTTCCAGATATCCGCCCCTTTCTGCTGCTGCGGTTCCAAGAAAGAGAATGCATGTCAGAATCAGGATGATTAATTTCTTTTTTCTTCTTTTTCTATATATCCGTAAACACCTTCTTTTCATGCTCTGTTCTACGCTCCTGTTTCTGTTATTTTTAAGATGTTCCATACTTTGTGTAACAATCTATCTCTTTTATTCCCTGTATCTTCACATTTTTCTTATTTTTGCATACTCTGTCAGTAACAGAGTCTTAAAAGAGGTCCTATTTTATGAACGGAACGACTCCAACCACTCAGGATACTCCCGACAAAGGCCGTCTGCAGATTAATCTCGTATCTGACATCTCTGCCTATCCGATTCAGGGGGCTCAGATTTCCATCTACTACACGGGTGTTCCAGAAGCTCAGTTAGAACAACTTACTACCGACAGTTCCGGGCAGACCGATACGATTGATCTTGCGGCACCACCGTTAGAATACAGCCTGAATCCAGAAAATGAAGTCCAGCCATATTCCGAATATACCATGCAGATCACCGCCGAAGGCTTCGAGTCGGTCAGTATTGCCGGTGCTGAAATTCTCGCCGATGTCACTGCCATTCAGAATGTCAGCATGAAACCAATCGACACTCCCGAAGACGAGGAAACCGTATTCGTCATTCCGGCTCATACATTATATGCCACCTATCCGCCTAAGATTCCCGAAGACGAGATCCAGCCGACCTTCGAATCCGGAGAGATTGTCTTAAGCCGCGTCGTGGTCCCGGAATACATCGTAGTTCATGATGGAAGTCCACGCGACTCCACTGCCAAAAACTATTATGTGAAGTATAAGGATTATATCAAAAATGTAGCTTCCAGTGAAATCTATGCGACCTGGCCGGAGGATACCATCCGGGCAAACGTACTGGCAATCATGTCTTTTACTCTGAACCGGGTATATACAGAATTTTACCGGAACCGCGGATATGATTTTACGATCACTTCTTCAACCGCATTTGATCACAAATGGATTCCGGAACGGAATATCTATGATACGATCTCTGTGATAGTGGATGAATTGTTTGCCGATTATCTTTCCAGACCGAATGTCAAGCAGCCGATACTGACGCAGTATTGTGACGGACGGCAGGTACAATGTCCGAATTGGATGACCTTTTTGCTATAACCTATAAAGTGGATTTTTACCTATTTATATGCTACATTTTAGCAAAAATCATCTAAATTGAATAGCCTCAATCCTAAGTTCCTGGCCTACAGTTCCAAGGGTTGCCACACCATCCGCTTTTGTCCAGTCTGTCCATCCGGAACTCTGGATATGAACACGGTATTCAAAGTCACCTTCAAAGCATAAGCATTCGATACGTTTCTTTTCGCCTACGGTTCCGATAATCGTATCTTTGGTAATCATGCCGTAATCCACCCAGCCTTTGCTCTGAATGTGGGCCTTTGCCTTAATGGTCTTTCCATATGGGTTGATCCGGATTGCCTCCAGACGTAATGCATGGCCGGTGATACCGATCACATTCTCTGCGGCTTTTGGTGGCAGCCATCCTTTGCTCTGTACGTGCGGTTCGACGGAGAACATGGATTTCTTAATCTCCAGTGCTTCCATCTGCAGACCTTTTCCGATCGTACCTGCCCATTCTCCGTTATTGGCCCATTCTGACCAGCCAATGCTCTTCTGGTGGACTCTGTACAGGTAGAAAGATTCCTTTCCTGTGATCCGGATTGCTTCCAGTCTTCTGTTCTGTCCGGTGGTTCCGATCAGTGTGTCTTTGGTGATGTTCTTGTATTCTTTGTTTCCGATTCCTTTCATATGGACAACAACATCTGTTTCTCCGACCGGCTGGATGTGCAGTGCTTCGATCCGGCGATTCTGGTTTGTTGAGCCGACCATTAATCCGTCAGACTGCCAAGCTCCCCAGCCAGCACTTCTCATGTGTGCCTGGTATGAAATTGTACCGAACTTATCAATCTTGTTCTGGAATACTCCACCAGCCTTGATCTCTCCGTCGATTGGTTCTGCTTTCTTCTTAACTGGTGCTACCGGTGCTGCTGGTGCAATACCGAAGGACTTAAGGATTCCTCTTGCCAGATCATCAATTTTCTCATTGAATTTCGTAAGATCTGTTTTGTTTGTAATGAATCCATTTTCCAGAAGTCTGTAGCTGTAACCTTTCGCAGCTGCGCGATTGACGTTGGCAAGATGCGCTCTGCCTACAATCTTATTTGCTCTTCCAGGGAAGAAGGAAACAATGAAGTTAGCAAGCGCTGTGTCATACTGATCCGGATTATATCCTTCTTTAATAATTACATGACCACCTTTGGCTGTCGATACATTACTGTCCATATGAAGTTCCAGGATCTGCCAATCCTTTGAGATTTTGAGTGAGCTGATACCTTTGTCGGCGTACCAGTTCCGGCTTGTATCTCCAAGAGTAACATTACTTCCTCCGTATGCTACAATTCGTCTTGCAAGTGCCCGAACTCTCTCTGCCTCTGTATAGCCGTATCCCACTGCTCCACTGTCACCGGCTCCGTGTCCGGCTATTAAAAATAAATGTGCCATAATTGCTCCTTTCTGTGCGACGTCGCACACTATATAATATGTTAGAGGACGATTATTCGCCCTCTGTATCCTCTTCTGTATCTTTATCTCTTAACTGTATTAATACATCTTTCAGCTTGTCCGGAATTGGTACGAATACCGCTGCATTTTCCAATAAACTCAATGCCTCATTGCAAATATAGAACATGATTACAACTTCTCTTAACGGGATTGTATTCCCGATTAATTCTTGAATGGAAAAAGACACGGCAATTACAATAAACATTACAATCTTTTTCAGCAGTCCCTTGAATCCGGTTTCCGATGACAGCTTTTTCGTATAAATACCTTTGATCACTCCTGTTATGTAATCCACCACTGCCAGGAATACGATTGTCTTTAAAAGCACGTCCCATCCACCAAGCCAGTATGACAGGACGCCTCCGATCAGACCGAACATTACGCTGATCCAATTAAAAATTTTATCCATTTTCTTCATATACCTCACTCTTTCTTAATTTTTTGTATAAAAATAAGACCTTACGGTCTTGCACGTATTTCCATATACTCGCCTCGATTTTTGCATAGAAAAAAAAGAACGGCAATTCCGTTCTTAATTTTCCGAATGTATATAAGTGTTTATATCTTTCATAAGTTCTTCTGCAATATGTTCTTTTACCTTTTCTCCTTGTTCTTTTGACATCGATTCTGAAATTTTTAATGCTATAGAAACATTTTGAGACAACACTAATTTATTATGATAATCACTCATACTGGCTACCGTTTTATTATATAAATAAAAAAATACTGCTGCAATAAATTCCGTGACTACTCCTGATGCCGTTGTGACATATGCAGGCGTAGTTTTTCCAAAAAACATAGCTACAATACCAATTGCCACGATAATCGCTCCTACTATAGCAACATACACAGTTACAAAAAAACCTTTTTGTGCTTGTTGTCTCGTTTGTAAATAATACTCGTCCAAATATTTATAACTAATTTTTATTAGATTCTGATAAATATCTTCATCCACATTTTTCTTCGCATCTTCAATTCCTAAACCAATAAGTTTCGACTTAAACATTTCTATTTTACATTCATCTAAATATTGTAACATTAAAATTGAAATTACTCCCAAAAACAAGGCAACTAATAAAGCTATTGCAATATTTCCAATTGTTATCTCTCTTTGTGATTTCCAATAGCTTGATGTATACCAGTAGTAAAAACACATAGGGCAAAATCCAAGGGCAAACACAACTAAAAATACCAATATTTTCCTTGTTTTATTTTTTTCTTTATTTTCAGCAGCATTTAATAAAGATTTAAGTTCGTTTTCTTTTAATTCACTATATGACATATTTTTCTCCTTCCACCTCGATTATACAGCAGAAGGAGAAATCTGCCAATGATTAGTTTGCGCGCACCTCTTCCCATCCATACACACCCGGCTCCCAGACATTCCCGTCCATTGTGCTCTGCCATGTCTTGCCATTATGTGTAACCTTATCGCCCTTGGCATACGGGTTGGTGCTCTCTGGCTGTTCCCACTCCGGAATTGTGTCAGTGTCCGGTATGAGTACCTTGGTGAACAGAGACGGTGCATCCGGTGGTGTCCATGTGTCTTGGCTTGTGTGTGCGGTAAGTACCTTATAGATAGTGCCGGAATACTCCAATCTCTTGCCGACTGCATATGTCTTACCAGACTCCCACTTCTCCACAAAGTCTGGATACTTAAGAATCTGTTCATCGGTCATTCCGGCTGTCTGGTTTTCCAAGAGTTTCCGAAACTGTTTTGCCTGTTCTTCCGTCACTGTACCACCCCCATGATTATATTAAGTGCTTCTTCTGCGGACAGCTCCGGTTCTGGATAGACTGGGTCGTCCGTAAGTGTCCACGTCTGAACTATCTCCGTGTCGGTCTGCTCCCATGCACTTTCATAGTGCTGTCCCTCTGGTGCATCTGTCGGCATATCCGTGTAAGTTACTGGCAGATAACCGAGGTCGAGAAGCTTATCTGGACTTGGATTATTTACAGTATGTCCTTGCCACTGCACCATCTTAGGTGCATATCTATACCTCCTCGAAATACTGTCCGACCAGAGCATCTGGCGCGAAGTACAAGATAATGCTGTCTCCATCTGCCATGCCCTGCCGGTTCATCAGATATGTCTTTCCGACATAGGAATAATATTTTCCTCTGGTATACTCCATACCGGCCGTGGCTACTGTGTCGGGAACCGGAATCGGGTTGTCTTTAGTCCCTGTATTACTGTCGGATGCGATTGCCGCCCAGAGACTCGGAGCTACTCCCGGCGCCCAGTCAGACTGGCTTGTGTGAGCCTGCACACATTTGTACAGCACACCGTCTTTCTGCGCCTTATAATCCTTGCTGTAAGCCACGCTGTCTCCCGACCATTCCGGGTAGATTGCCTGCACACCAAGCGCCTGTGAATCTGTAAGGTTCTGTGCCTGTATCTGCGCAACGGCGACCATAGCGCTCTGTATTTCCTTTTGGACTTCCGGAATGGATTCTTTCTTGCGCATGGCCACACCTAGAATGCCGCCTGTGTATTCGGTGATGCTGTAAAGATTTTCGTAGCCATCGTAAGTCGCTAACACGGATTCACGTTCTTTCACGACTATTTTTCTTGTAACAAGAGGATCCCGGAACTTCTTTTTCAGTTCGCTTGCTGTTGTAGATATTGTTTTTATCAGAAGCGAACCATCTGCTTGGATATCCGCCGACTGAATGATCATCTCCGAAGCATCGTTACATACTATCTTCATTTTTTTGCCCTCCTCTTAGTTCCCGTAGTTATACCCAACTACCCTGTATACCCTGTGGTGTGGTGTACTAGACGTACTCCATGCTACACCCGCAGCCGTGCTACCGAAGTTAATCTGCCGGGATGTTTCTGGCTTGCAGGTTTTTCCGGATACGTTCAGCACCGTACTCATCAACTGCATTTTTGTGCTATCATCCGCAGACAAGCGGAATGACGTCATGTCGAACAGCATTGCCCCGGATAGTACTGTCTGGCTTGTTGGAAGCTTAATGCTCTTTTGCGGTGCCTTATGTCCGGCCACGTCTGAGTTATAGAAGATTTCTATATAATCATAATTTTTTACACTATCTGACAGCGTAAACGTTCCGGTAGTGCCATCTGTGTTGTAGTACAGGAGCTTGTGTGTTATTCTTCTCGTTCCTAGCTCCTTATTTGTAGGTGCTACGGTAAGCATCTTTTCCACCTGTGTTACATTAATACCATCCAACGTTATTTTTAAGAGAGGGCAATCATCAATGAGATCTCCGTTTTGCAGGTTTCCTTCCGTGTACTCCGGAACTACCGGATTACTCTCTGCCGGAGATCCCATTATCACAACCCATTCATTTTTTTCCGTATTATCTCCCGAATTTCTCGTATACCGATTAACCACAAGGTCTACCCTTTTCATTCCTTGCGTGCCATTTTCCAGTTCTACCTCGTCGTAAGTTCCGATCTTGACAGAAGACACATTGCCGTGATGATACATCATTCCGCTTCTGATTTTAAGCGAGTTATTAGACACGAGCTCTGGCTCCAGATTTTCCCCAGATGCCAAGATACAGCTATCGCTTCCTATAACTCCCTCAAGAATCTGTCGGAACTGCTGGCTTGTCACATGCGCTTTTCCTGTTCTTCCACTAACTATTTCCATTGTCGCTCTCTCCTTCCAATTCGTATTCTTTAGACTCTACTCTATTTGTAACACTATAAATAATATTGGCTACTGGACGACTGGAATACATCCCTGTAAGATAATCCCGGCCACCAACAATATCTCCAATGCCCACATCAATACCAAGCTTTGCTATGTCCATACCAAAAATCTTTTTGCTACATAGTTCTTGCAATTTCTTTGTGCTTTGGCTCTCTAATTCATCCGTTTCTGTTGATGTATTTTCATATACCTGAGTGATTTCAGCCAATCCCTTATAATATTGTGTCTTCTTGAATGAACCATTTGGCCATACATACAAGTGCAATACATTTCTATCCTTCAGCTCACCTTTTCCGGTCACGATCAAGTGATTTACTCCATTTCTTTTATCTTCCATCGTGTAATTAAGTCCTGAGTCTTTTGATAGCTCAATCTCATCGGAATAATCCACGATCGGTACGGCTCTGATCAGAATGTATCCGGGAACCCCTCGCTCTCGCTTGTGTTGAATATCCAATCTATATCCAACAGTTTTCAACATCTTGGTGATTCCTTCTAACAATGTGCAATAGCGGTCAAACTGATAATTGCTTACGGCCACCCCGGTACTTTCCCCTGATACAACATATAATCCTCCAAATTCCGGTTCAATCAGTTTTTTAAGGACTGCATTCAATTCTCCCGATACCGTCTTGTAATCACTTCCGGATGGCGGCTCTATCACTTTCATTTCCATACGTCCGCGCCATGTGTAACCTTTTAGTTCCACATAGTCCAAAGATGTGTCCGTCAGTACATCTTCGATAATTCCGCCAAATTCTGTATCTGGCACGTACACAAGATTTCCAAATGTCATATCTCCCGTCCAGTTACACCGGGCAATCTTAATAGAAAATTCCCGATCTTTATTGGCATCAAAAGTGCAATTTGCATCCAATAATGGATTCGTTCCTATTTCTCTGCTCCTTGTCGCCAGAATTACCATGCTGCCTCCTTCCTCTTCAGAAATACATACAGATCTATTCCGAAGTCTCCGGTCCAATTTACTGATATCAATCCGGATGGAATTTTCTCAAATACGGAGTAATCGTACCCTCGAACATCAAAGAGATTCATCGTCGTCCCATTAGACAGATATTTCACTATCGTCTGTTCCGATGTATTAAGTATCAGATATTCATTACTTTCCAACGTAGTAAGGACCTCGTAAGGATAACCATTAATCAACACTTTTGGATTAACGCATGGTCCATAAATTATCATTTCAAAATCCGATGGAATAATATGATCAATTTCAAATTCTGCCGATCCTCTTTTCTCATTCATAAAATCAAATGGAAAGTCGGTTGGAAAATCCAATCCGCTCTCTGTGACCGGTTCTATTTGTGGACAAAATCTTTTGCTTAAAGCAGTAATCCAAGATAGTTCCGGAGCAAGGAATGTAAGCTCTACCTCCGTATACACATATCCTTTCCATCCCGTTTTTTTGGTCTTATAGATCTGACATGGTAAGAATGTATCATTCACATATAAACGCCCGTAATTCCCTGTTTCAGCATCCACAGAGATGATTCTATACAGCGTTTCCATGTTCTTCGTGAACTCTTCTCTCTTTCCAAATACGTCCAAGGTAATTACCTTTTCATAACCATCCTCTGTCTCTTCCCATGTACTGTCAAACCAGTCCGCATCTATTGTACGAAAAGGTGCCCTGGTCAACCAGAGCACCTCTCCCTTACTGTTCTTATAATATGCCTTTATCATAATGCCGGCACCGCTCCTTTCGGTAATGGCTCATCAATTCTCTTTGTTCCCAGATAGATTGGACGCTTCGCCATTTTTTCTGCAGCTCTCATCTGGATTTTTTCTAACCGGTCATAATCGATATCTTTTCCTCCATCGAATCCCGGATAATTCTTTACTCTTCCAACTGTCTTGTCTGCAGTTCTCGCCGATAATGCAAGATCTACGGATTTCTGTAATCCAGATACTGCTCTCTGTACTCCTACATTCATGGACTTGATCGGAATGTTCTTCTCAAATCCAATTCCCATACCAAGAGCCATCATCTTACCCACCTGATCACGGAATACTCTGGATGGCGAATGGATTCCAAGAGCACTCTTTGCCGCATCTAATGCTTTGTTTGCTGCACTTTTCGCCGCTTCTACGATTGCACCGGCTGCACCGGTTAATCCACTGGCAATGCCCTTTATAATATTCATTCCAACACTGCCCCAGTTCACACTGGTAAATGCATTCTTAATCTGGCTTACCATGCTTGGAATTTTTCCGATCAATGCCGGTATTCCCTGCACTAGTCCAACAGCGAGTTTACTTATGATCTGCACTCCTGCGGTCAGAATCTTTGGAAGATTCGTTATGATAGTCGATGCAAGCTTTCCAATAATCACTGGTGCCTTCGCTGCCACCAATGGGATTGAATTTGCAATTCCACTTGCGAGGCCTTTCATTAAGTTAAGTCCTGAAGTAATTAATTGTGGAAGATTGCTTATCAATGATGTGACCAATGTCAGTATCATCTGTACTGCACAAGGAATTAACTTCGGTAATTGCGCCCCTAAGCTTCCCGCTAATGTAGATATGATACTCACTCCGGCACTGACTAATGCCGGCAGATTCACCGTAATTGCATTTAGGATTCCCATGATCAGCGTTGCACCCTGAGCAACCAATCCAGGTAATGCTGCAGTAATTCCATTTGCGAAATTCGTGATTACTTCCGGTCCTTTTGTCTGCACAAGCAATAACAGCTGATCAATCTGTGTACCGAACTGACTGTAGATCAATCCCATACCGGCAACGATGATTGCTGCTCCTGCACCAATATTGATCAACTTGAAAAATGTTGGCGCAAAGGATGCTACTCTTGATAAAATCGGTGTAAACGCATCCCCGATAAAGCCGGCGTATTCGGATATCTTTGTTCCGACTTTTCCCAGAACTTTGGAAATCTTCGCTGAAACGGCCGACATCTTTGTGCCAAGCTCTGCAAATTTCTTTGTTATTCCAGGGAACTTTTCAGCAAGCTTAGGACCAATTTGTCCAATAGCTCCACCTATCTTTTTAACAGTATCAGTTACAGCTCCAGTAATCTTTCCTCCCGGACCATTTGTCCAGGACTCAGCCATAAATCCACCAAGATCTTTCAGTCGGGGAGCTATTTTTTCTCCCAGATCCTGGAATGGAAGCGCGATGCTTTCACCGAGATATTTGAACTCGCTACCTATCTTTTTTAATGTGGCACTGGCACTCTTTGCCCCTTTAGGTACTTTACCTATAGATGTGACAACTCCGTCTATAATGCCATTAAATCCATCGGTCGCAGTTTTTACATTTTCAATCCCTTTTCCAAATATGGACAGCGCCGGAGCCGATCCGGCAATTACCACTGCCATTTTTCCAAGATTCAACAGTTGATCACTGTTCATTCCCTTCAGCTCATTTGCTAATTTGGAAATACTATCAGTAAAACCTTTTACTTGTGGAACAGCGCCGCCGATTTTCCCGGCAAGTGCGCTGACAACATCCATCCCCGTTTTTCCTAATCTTGGGATGATCTGTCCTAAATTTGTAAAAATATTCTGCGCTGCAGTCCAGAATGTCTCTACAAGGTCATTTGCACTTATAACTCCAGCTTCAAAGTTTTCCCAAGCTGCTTTGGCAGAATTCACAGAACCTTCAATTGTAGTCGCTGCTTCTTTCGAAGTAGTCCCAGTGATTCCCATCTGCTTTTGGACAACACTAATAGCATTTACAATATTTCCGAAGGACAAGCTGCTTGCATCGACTGTAACACCAAGTTCTTTCTGGACATCAGTCATCTTTGACGCATCAGAAATGAGACGTTTCATCTCTTCCTGAGTACCGCCATACCCAAGCTTTAAGTTATCTAGCATGGTGTAATTCTGTTTTGCAAAACCCTGATAAGCATTCTGGATGTCACGCATATTCGTGCCCATCTTATTTGCGTTATCAGACATATCCACAATAGCCCGATCTGCGTAAGATGCCGCTTTCGCAGTATCTCCTCCTAGGCTCTGCAACAATGATGCTGAAAAGCTTGTCACTGTTTCCATGTAATTGTTTGCGGACATTCCCGCAGTCTTGTATGCTTTATTTGCGTTTGCTATGACCGTATTCGCACTGTCCTTGAATAGAGTCTCTACACCACCTACCTGTTGCTCCATGTTGGCAACTACACCGAGTGACGATTTTATAATCGCTGCAGCTCCGGTTCCGACTGCAGCAATTGCTCCAGTCATTGCCTTACTGACTATTGATAGTCCTGATTTGCCAAGACTACCAAGTTTACTTATACCGTCATTAAATCCCTTTTCATTTATCTTGGTATCAAAATTTAAATATCCGTCTGCCATACTATCATCCTTTCTGATAGCACGGCTCAACGGCTCACATGTGCTTTATATCTTTATTTTTACTTCTCTTTTACACTCCCGACAGTTAATATATACCCCTTCACATTTGGCGGTATTATCGTATATTAATAACTTCTTACCGCAATAAGGACACCGGAACCACTTTCTTTCTGTCGGGATCTTAATCATATGCTCTATCACGCAAACATATCTCCAATCTCATAATCTGTCATTTTTCTCCGATTCTTCTTTTTCAGCGCAACTATCTCCTGTATCTTTTTAATTCTCTTACGCTCGTCCTTATCTTTAATTGTCCGGAGATCTATGCTCCGGTACATAATTCTCTGTTTGATCTCTGTCTTTTCCGGAAGGCCAGCAAACAATGTCTGGAACTCCCACCAGTGCATATACGGAATCGTCTGCAGATTAATTCCATACACCTCTCGGAATGCACTGTAAATACACTCTGCATCTTGTTCAAAAGAATACAATTGCTTCGGTGCAGATCCGGTAATACTCTCATCCTCTTCTGCGTTTTCTGTTTTCATTGCCAGAAAATCACCCAATGCATAAACTGCTGTTTCCAGATCATCCGGAATCCCATCTACGTACCACTGCAACAACAATCGGCACTTAATTTGCCAAGGGACTTTGGCATCATCAATCAATTGTATAAAACGGATCCATTCTCTAAAATCGGTTTCAACTAAGAATCTTTCTCCATTTACTCTGACTGTTTTCGGAAATTCTTCGAATAAAATATTCATAACATTTTACCCTTTGTAATGCTGCTTCTTTTTCTTTCCCTGCTGTTTGTTGTAATAACGTCTCTGCTGTCTGTTTCCATGTTCCTGCACGTTATATCGATCATATTTTTCGAAGAACTCTTCCGTCTGAGTATTTTCACATTCTGAAAGTTTCTCTCCTGCTTCTATACATAATTTATAACTTGTTCTCCCTTGGAACATAGCTTCATGCGTTCCTTCCCCGAAAAGATAATCGAAAAAGTTAAAATAGCACTGACACTGAGCTCTAAACAATTCTGCTGTTTTCCCTGTCTTTGGAACTTTAGCTGCATCTTCCGACAGCTTCTCTTGTGCATATTCCAAGTCCGTCAAAAAATCAGCATCTGTAAAATCCACTTCCGTTTCAAAATCTCCAAATTTAAAAAGGTTCATCGGCTCACTCTCCTATCTTTACTCTGCTGTAAATGTACATGTCTGCCAGCTATCTGTTGTTGTGGCAGTTCCTTTAATGATTTCCCCGGCTGCTTTCAAGCTTCCCTTGTAGATCAGTGCATCCGTTCCATCGCCTTCCGTATCCGGGATCACGCTCCAGTCACGCTTTCTTGCAGTACAAGTCGTATTTTCTCCTGTTTTCTCATCGAACAGATCTACAACCACCACTGTTACCTGTGCGTCTGATCCAAGAAGTTCATCGTCCGTGATCATTGCAAGTTTTTTCTGTACTGCATCGTTCGTGTATAAGTCAAACTCATAGTCCATAGATGGTGCATATCCTACCACATCAGATCTTTCACTTGCTTCATCTACGTACTGCCTACTGTATTCTGTGGAATTTTTCCCATCAGACAGCGATGTGAATCCTGTCATTCTGGTGTATGTATTTCCATCACCCGCAACATCCATAAACGCAACACGCTTATGTCTGCCTACTAATTTCTTTTTGCTTGTATCTCCTGCCATGATACAACCTCCTATCTGTATATTACTCTGCAAATCATCTGATACCGCCCCAGGTCAACCTCTGCACTAAACAAATAGCCGGACTGCAGCACGTCTACTCTGGTAGCATCGTGCCCGTCCAGCTCTGGGAGAATATCATTCATGTTGTTACTTTCGACCCACTCTTCAAAAGCCTGATAAAAGCCACTGTTGGCAATACCGGTTCTAGCATCACCGTCATACGCTTCCTTGCTCGTGAATGCGAATTGAAACTGTTTCAAGCAGGTCCCATCTGTGTATCTCTTGTAGACAGGATCCGCTCCGATCGGATCAATGGAATACTCCATTCCATTACCTAAATAATCAATATTTATCTTCCGATCATCAATATCCGGATTCAGCATAACATAATCACGGATACTCTGAATAATCGGTTTTTTACTCTCTTGCAATCCTCTCTGCTCCTTTCAGGATTGGTTCTTTATGGCTTGCTTTCATAGTTTCAAACCATCTTGGCTTACTTTTATTTTCATAATACTGCCGGCGGGCATAAGGCGCTAAATATTCGATACTTCCGGATCCGATCACTGTTCCAAGTGTTCCTGATTTAATCAGAAATCCTGTTCGTCTTGGTGTAAGTGGATTCATATACCTCAGGCATTCTGAATCAACAAACTGTTGCGCTTTTGAAAAGCTCTCAGCCTTTCGCTGCGCAAATCCTGGTGCCCACTCTATTTTTGCCGTTACGCTTCCATTCGCATCAGCTGAAGTAAACACACTTCCGCGAGGGGTTGTAATTCGAAATTCTTTTTTCTGTGCCATTTACTCTCCTTCAATTCTCCAATGTGGCAACCCACCGAACCGGTTATCTGACCAGGACAACACTTTGCAATGTCTCAACCGCACGTCTTTCAGATCAGCTGGCCTTTCAATCTCCTGAGCATACTCGCCGAGTACAATCTGATCATCTGTCTGAATGGTCCAGTGTTCTTCCGGATCTTCCAGCTTCGCATATTCTTCCGGCGGAAGATACTGATCCGCATTCTCTACATCGGTAGGAATACGGATCTTATATACTTCTGCACTGTTTAGTCCGGAATCGCCAACGGATGCTTTGTGATCAACATATACATGCACATTCTCAATAATGGTTCTATGCCAGGTATCGAAACGGGTGAGTGAATCGTACCTATGGTTATAGATAGTTATCGTTGCATTCGTTAACATCATCATCCACCGCCAAACTCATTAATCCTGTATTGATCAAATACACTTCTGCGATTTCATATAACATCACATTCAATGGCTTACTCGTATCATATGACACGGAATAGCCATCATTATTTTCCGAAGTCTTTCCGTCACGCCGCTCATACTTATATGCACAATCGCACATTTCACAAAGTGCTGTTTTGGCTTGTTCCGGCCAGTTGTCTTCTTTCATTCGATCAAATGTATACTGGTTAAGTCTTGCACTCATTTTTAATTCCAAGGAAATCCAGCGGTTCTCCGGAATCAGAGAACCACCAAAAGACTCCTTGTAATACTCGTATGTCACATTCATGACATCACTCCTTACTCTCCGGCTTTGTGAACATAGATTGCTACTTTCTTATTGTCCTTCGCTTCTGCAATACCAACTGTTCTGTAACCGAACTTCCATGCATCAGCTGTCTGGTTCTGCTCCGGAGTGATAATCTTCGAAACTGTATGTTTCTGATACTGAATTGCTGCGTTTTTGTCCACAATCAAGAAATCAATTGCTTTTCCTCCCGTGGTTGCAAATCCACCTGCACCAGTTTTCGTCAGTGTGATTTTGTCAAAGAATCTGCTTGCCGGTACTTCAATTACTCCTGCCCAATCTTCCATCGCCTTCTTTGCTGCCGTTGTGTCAAGGTCATCAATCATTCCTTTCAGCGTTGTCGAAATAAACAGGTAGCAAGTCTCTGTTTTAGCCTCCGCATTCTTAATTGCAGTCTTGCCCGCACGAATTGCCGCAATACCTGCTTTTCCATCAGCAATCGCTCCTGTAACAACATTGTTTCCTGATGCATATCCAGCATACTTCGCAAGTCTCCATGTATCCAATTCCGGCACTACCTGTGTACGTAAGAACTCGCCGGACAGGCGTCCAAACGCGATACCTGCAGATTCAATATTATCCATTGCATCTACAGTGAACATACGACCTCGATCATAGTCACACTTCTTTGTTTCGTAATCAAGCGTTACATCTCCTAAGGCATAGCCTGTCTGCTTATCATAATCTGCTAATCCGCTCATAGACATCTTCGGGATTAAGATTTCATTCGCATTTGCGCCCTCCTGAGCTAAATCATTCGGTCCATCCAGCACTGCTGTTAATGATGCTAACTTGTATGCCTCATCCAGAAGTGTGGAATATGTTTTTCTTAATGTAATTGCATTCGCCATATCTTTCTACCTCTTTCCTTATTTCTTTTCCGGCAGTCCCATAGCAGCGCGAATAGCTGAGACATCGTCTGCTCCTGGATCCGCTCCACCGCTAATGTTGATTCCACCTACTGCATTGTTAATTGGTTCATTTGCTCCGAACAGATATCCATCTGACTTCTTTACATCCTCCAAAGCCTTTTTGATATCTGCGGATTGATTCTTTGATTCTTTCAGAGCATCGATATCCAGCATGGCAATAACAGCCTTTTCGTTTCTTCCACCGGCAGTCTTGACTGCTTCTTTGATAGAATCCATGAATACACGATCTGCCTCTTTCGCTGCGTATTCATCATCTTTCGCTTTCAGATCTCCCTGAAGCTTTGTGATCTGCCCTTGCAGATCTTTTACATCGACTCCTTCAAATTCCTTCAGCTTAGCATTCACATCATCCAGAGAAGTCTTATAGTTGTCTCTCTGCGAAACTGCATTGTCATACTCACTCTTGGTACGATAGTTCTCTTTCCAAGCCTTATCAAACGCTGCCTTCTTGTCTGCCGGAACCTCCAGTTCATACTCTTTCAAAATCTCATGAATATTTTCCATAGTTACATTCCTCCTGAAATATTTTATTGACCGCTCTTTCAGCGGTATGGGATATAGCCGGTTAGACCTCCGGCCGGGTAATTGTCCAGTTTATAGCCTTATGGCAGGGCATAAAAATAAGACGCATAACCCTGCGTCTCAAAGGGAGATATCTGGATCACCGCCTTCCTAGGCAACAATACTCTTGATTCCATAAGCTAATGCGCTGTCATGCTCAATCACACAACCTCTTGCATCTTCCCACCCCTGCGCAAAATACGCCACATCTGCTCCTGACAGAAGTTCCAGGGATTTTCCAAGGAACCACAGTGGTTTTGCATCTGCGGGTGCTTCCTGGAAGAAGGAATCAATTACTTCTACCGGTTCACCGATCATTTCTTGCGCAAGCTCAATTGCTTTCTTGCGTTCTGCCAGAATTTCTTCATCTGACTTACCTCTCATAGGCTGACTAATAAATAATTTTTTCACCTTTCTCACCTCCTCGCCTAAAAAATGCGTACAAAAATACCACCGGCTTTTCGACTGGTGGTAGCTACATGGATAATACTTTCATATCATTCCATAATTCCTTTAACTGTTTATCATTTATTTTATGTTTATCAAGCATTGCCTTGGCATCTGTATAGAAATTAGTCTCACCTTCTGGACACCTGCATATAAACGGCTCATCATCTCTCCACGAAATATTATATCTTTCTCCATAAAGAATAAACTCGATATCTAATCCTATCTCTATAGCTTCTGACAGCTCAGACAAGTTCTCAAATTTTGCATAATCTTTATACTCAATCATTTCAATCACCTCTTCTCGAGAATATCTTTATTGGCAATTTCATGCCCTAATTTAAGTGGATTATCGCGCTTTGCTTCACGTTTCAAGTTACCTTTTTCATCAAGATACCAGTTATGATAATGTGGTACAATCGGATGTTCTTTTGAATTTCCGTGATCCGTCATATCTATGTCCAATCTTGGTCTTCCATCATTTCCGTAATATCTACGTCTCTGCAAGGCACCATCTTTGAAATTATCAAACACACTATTCGGAGCACCTTTATACGGGATAGAATGTACTTCTCCTATTTGTTTCTTCTTCAGTGCTTGACTCTGCCATTTTACATCTATATATGCTTCACTGATAATTTTCCATTTCTCACTATCATTATATTTCATCTGGCCGAAATTAACAAGCGAACCAATATAATCTCCCAGAACTTCTTTATACCGCTTATACTGAGCCACATCCTTGGATGCATTCTCAATCATTTCCCGCGGGAACAATGCATTCTGTCGTTTGCTATTTGTTGCCACCCGACCTTTCATATCCAGGTAAATACGCTCACGTTCTTCAGTAAGCTTCATCTTCCGGCAGAATCTGGAATATTCATTCAACTGCCCTTGGTATTTTGCTTTATGTAACAAAATCTCATCTGGATCAGCTTTGCCTTTCTGAAGTAGTCGAATTTTTTCTCTCTGCGCCCGCATTGCTACTTCCATCTGGCGTTGCCTTTGTTTGGCTTCGTACAGGGTATACTCTTTTTCTCCAAACTTCTTTGGTTCACTCTCTTCCAGATTCTTGGCATCCAGCCATTCATCTGTCCAGTTGCGTTCGGATATTCCCAGAAAGAATGGATAATATTCATGGTAGCAGTTTACTCCCAGCAATCCTGTTACTGTTCCCAGTCCGCATACATCATACAGTTCACGCTTACTCCACACTCTTCCTTGCCATACTGCATGAGTCGGTCGTGCTCCGGCATGCCAAGCAACCTCGAAATATTCTGTTCCAAGCTTCTCGGCGTTATACTCTGTTATCTTCCCGGTAATCTGACTCACTGCAGTCATTACGGCTCGCCTTGCAGCCACATCCACCCGATCAGCTCGTCCAGATGAATAATCTATCTTCCGGAGTCCGCTGTTCGTAAGTTGTGTAACTACTCTCCTCAGGACACTGTTATAATCAAAAGCGCCAGTTACGATATCATAACATGCTGCATCCAGATATCCGGAATACACCTGAGCAAGTGGCGTCAGCACTTTCCTGCCATTTCCGTAATCCAGGTAAAAACCAAGCGAATTGGTTACATTCTCCAAATCTTCACAACTCTGGTCAATAATTGCTTCTGTGATCTGCTTAAGCTGTCTGTTCTCTTCGAACGGTATGTATTTGGCGTTGATCTGTTCATATATATCTTTATTTCGAACATATTCCTTTTCAATCACCTTGTCATACAACTCAAACATCTCCGGGTAGGAAGCATTGAGCGTTTTCTTGATTTCCCTCTCGATATCCTCAGAAGAATATCCCAGGATCCGTAACCGGTTGATCTGCCAATCTGCAGTACTGGTAATCTCACCAGTCTTAGCGATTCTTCGAACAATATCCTGCATGATTCGTTCTTCCAGATCCTGATATCTGACAGCAATCTTACCGGCCATCTTATTCTTGTAATCATCTCGCATCTTACTCCATCACCTGATTCTGTTCCGGGATTTTTGACTTTGCGGTCGCTTCGTCCTCGTTGTACCATTTCATGCGATATTCAACCAGACTCATAACACCCATACTTACGTCTTGCCTGTCCTGCTGCCTTTCTGATTCTTCATCTGCCAAGATTGAATCATTGAACTCGCAAGTAAATTCCACACCAGACATATAAGAACCATTGTGGAAAGCCAGCGCATTTACGAATCCATTTAAACATTCTTCGAGCTTCTCCTGTATTGCAGTAACACGATTGTATTTTCTGGTCTTTGATGTAAGCACTTCCGTGGCTGTCTTATCCACTTCCTGTGCGTCAGACAGATCTCCGTAAGCAAGACCAACATTGAACTCAATCTCTCGTTTGTATTCCTCTAATCCCCTCCGAAATGCTTCATCTCTCATTGCAGGAGAATACTCTTTATAAAGTTCTTTATCTTTACCATCTTCAAGGTTCATTCCTTTGTAAAGACGCTTTTTCAGCCTTGGCAGGTAAGTCTTACCGCCTTTATTCTTTAACGCTCTCTGGTCTACATGAATCGCACGCTCTCCAGAATCATACTCCCAGTCAAGACGTGCCGCCTGCACATCCGCTTTCTTGATCAATCCTTTTGCTGATTCGTACACTGATACACCACACGAAGAACCATCCACCTTATTTTCGATTGGATTCTGATAATATCCAAAATCCATTTCTGTCATGCCGATATAAATAATCGGTCCAGGTTGAAGATTCGCCCATTCCGCGACTTCTTCCAGATTACATCTCTGTCCGATGTCATTTCGACTCTGCGAATGATAACACTTATTTTCGATAGTCAGATTCCCATTTGTAAAATAGTGTCTCTCTACTCTAGTGTAATAATCATTCTCACCAATACACTTTACAACCAGAAAAGCAATGTCGTTCGGGACACCGCTATCATCAAAACTAATCGGAATAAATTTATCTGCAGCAACATACTCCGCATTTTCCGGACCAAGCGGTCTAAGAATCATTGCTCCAAGAGCAAGACCGTTCTGTAGCTTCTTGTTCATATCGGATAGACTCTTCTGCAGAACTGCATCCATCTTGTCATTATTCAGAATCTTAGCTTCCATCTCCACCAGAGTCGAATCTGCAAACTCACGACAGATGCCTTCTTCTAATTTCAAAGATTCTACCGTATCGTCACACCAGTCTGCTTTCCCGGCCAGCATTCTTTTCCATTCATTGATGGCATCGATCATGGTCTGTGACAGTGCCACATCTTTGCCAATTATATTTTTTAATGTCGTGTAATTAAACATGCTCACTATCCTTCCCCATAGTCTTTTTAATCCATCAAACATTTTCCACCTCTTCTATCAGATCGCGCATATCCCGCTCAATCGTATACTCAAACGCGTCCAGGCTGTCAATATCGGTGCTGCCATCATCAAGACGTTCATCTTTATCTTTCACGTCTTTATTCCATACTGCATCCGAAAGTGCTGTCTGCAGGGATTTGCAATCCTCTGTGATCCAGAATCTACCAGCTCCCATCAATCGGACTGTGCAACGGATCCGGTCAATAATAGATGCTTTCTTCGCCTTACGAACAACAATCCAAGGGAACTTCTTTTCTATTGCATTCCGAATAGAATTACCAAGTACTGTCTCTGCGTTGTCGTAATACACAGACTCGACATTGCAATATTCTACACAATCGCCATGCTTAACGATCACACCATATTTATCAATTACCTCTTGAACAAAATCGCAGAACAGCTGATCCAGCATATTGCTGTCTATGTCTTTTTCCTGGTCTTTTGCCATGACTCGCTTAGACATAATCCCTATTACGTCTCTGTAATCGTCTGTATATCCTCTGGCTACAAAAGAATGACCGGACTGATTTCCTCCGAAGTCAAGTCCGATCTCTATCGATACAATATCATTTTTCCTGAATTGTTTATGTTCCGGATTGTCTGCAGGTCCTTCCAGTACTTCACACCGGAACTTCTCCGGATTGTCTGCAAATCGTTTATAAATCGCTCCTTCTGCTCTCTTCCATAGCCCAAGAATCAGACGATCGTAATAAATTGTACCTTCATACTCTTTGCACAGCTGCTCAACAAATTCCTGTGGAAGAAACGGATTATCAAAGATTGTGTATCTCTGCAAATAGATATCCAGTTCGTCATTATCCAGAAACTCTTTCAACCAGTGTGTTGGATGTTCTGGGTTACAAGCTCCATCAAAGCACGAGTACGGCTTATCAAGTCGTGATTTCAACATCTGAAACACTTCTTTGTTCCATTTCGCAATCTCATCACCGTAACAATATTTGATGCTGGCTCCCTGTATCTTTGCTACCTGGCTGACTTTCTCTGCTCCCAGGCAATACACTTCTTCACCACAGACCATTGCCATATTCCGATTATTGATCTGCCCGATCAGTTCCTCTGTGTAAATCTCACGCATTGGCTGCAGTACGTTTCGTTCAATCGATTCCTTAGACACACCAAGGATAACATTTAGTCCCGGCTTGCCAGTCCTCTCTCGAATACGGAATGGAACCACAAAAGCTGTATCCACATAAGACTTTCCGGAACGAACTGCCCCGGATTTAATGTTCCATCTATGAGTTGCATTCACAATATATTCATTCTGTTTCTTGCTTAATTGCATTGTCCCGCACCTCTTTTAATATCTGATCCAGACGATCAAGTGCATCATTATTCTCGTTTTCGCCTGTGATGGATTCTTTTCTCGCTTTGATCAGTTCTGTTTCAGCCTTCTTATTCTCCAAATCTTCCTCGGTTCTATTGCTCTGTCCGGAATACTGCGCTACGAACTTCGCAGCCTGTGTATCCCCATCCAATGCAGCCTTAATCTGAGCCATAAGAAGAGCCGATTCCAAAGTACACTCAACTCCGAGTGACTCTAAAATCGGCTTCCATTCTTCGTTATCTATTTCTGCAGTAAGCAGCAGGTTTAACGTCTTCTGGAAGTTCGCCTTCCTGCGCCTTGCCTGTCCGCTTGCTTTTCCCGCTATTTTTGCTAACTCCCGGCGTTCCTCCGGAGTTCGATTGTTATTTGCGTCTCTTATGTTTTCATAGCCTGCCACTTCACCACCTTCAATTCTGGTTTATTTTTGCATTAGAAAAGCACCCCGGAGGGTGCCATTTATATTTAGTAATCTTCCATAAGTTCAATAATATTTACTTAGCTATTCCCAATATGCTTGTAATCGTCGATATAGTTGCATAATATATTCCAATCATAGCTACAACAGTAGATACAACTCCTATTACTATTGCGATATTGTTTGAATGCCTATACTTCTTCTCTTCTTCCATCTTGTCATTAACCGTCTGCTTTAAATCATCTATTTTGTCGTTTTGAGAATTTAATATCTGTTCTATTTTATTTAAACGATTATCTATTTTATATTCAAATTCGGATATCTTTTTTTCTGTTCTCCTTTCGCTTTCACGAACATCTTCTCTTAACTCACTCTGATCCCTATCCACTTTTTCAATATAAGATTTCAACAGATCATCCATGTTTTTTCCTTCTTCCATACGAGTGATTTTTCTCTTTCCCAAACTCGAATTTATTCTATCCGAAATAGGAATTACACTATCCATTTTATGCACCTCCACTATTCCATATGTGAAAATACATCCATGATTTTCTTTATATCATTTGGTGTTGCCGTAAAATCAAACGTTTCTCCGTCTTTTCTAATGAATCTTATTGTTTTATCCTCTCCATATGTTTGCTTTTGTGCAATTCTATCAATTCTAGGAGCAGAGGATTCCCCCATAAATAAATTTTCAAATAACGGTGTTAAAGTAATAAAGAATGCCTCCATTTCATTTTTAAAATTTGTTACTATCTTATTTCCTTCCTCTTCTGTAAATTCTTCAATCAAATTAACTTCCTTATCTTCTTTGCACGACAGAACTTTTCTCGCATTCCATTCTATTTGATTTGATAAAGTGTATTTCCACAAAAAATCTGTTACACAATTCAAATCATACCCTAACATTTTTTCACATACTTCTGATAGTTCATCTGTACAATATGGATAGTCATTTCTCCTTTCAAATACAGACAATATCTGAAGTGCTTTGTAAAATATAAGTTTATCTTCTTTATATTTTGCAAAAAGCTCTTCACAATAATTAAACATATTATAACCGTTTTCAAATGCCATTCTAATTTCCTCCTAATAACCTAATAAACCTACTCTCATAATATCTCATTTCTCGACATTACGCAACGAAAAAGACACCCGGCATCACCAGGTGTCCTCTCTCAGTTTTTATTAGGTTGTGGGGGGAACTGATCGAATGATTTAATATCTGTTCATCAATTCCAGTTTATACTCTATCACTTTTTATCGGGACATTGTGGGACATTTTCAAAATATCTTTGAATTTTTTTCTTAATATTCTCATCCGTATACTTGATCCGGCGCTTTGGAAACCTTTGGTTCATCTGATCAGCAACTTTCGGATATGATAAATCATCCAGAAAATACAACCGAAAGATAATCCGCAGCTCACTCTTTTCTATCGTCTCTATGTATTCATCCACCTGTATCGTTAGCTCCAGGAGCTCCTCCTCCAGCTCCTCCAGTCTGCGGATCCGTTTATTCAGCAGTGATTCTTTCCTGGATATAGCCGTGACCGGTCTGCCGGTGATCTTAACCGTTCCCAGTGGTTTCTTTCCCTTCTTCCCACATGATACCGAATCCATAACGATTTGTCCATTCAATCTGGATAATTCTTTTTTATTCTGTTCAATTCTTCGCCGCAGATCTTTTATCTCTTCTTTCATATCCGCATACTCAATCAGAATGTTCTTGTCCACCGGCATCTACTCCCTTCGTTATGTCTACTCCCATCTTCCGCAAGTAATCCTCCACCGAATAACTCTGATAAGCTGGTGTATGGAATCTCTCACTTGCTTTCGCATCATGGTTCTCCTCCAACCCTTTGTAATGCTTCTGACTATCCAGTCTTACCTGTCTTCTGTCTCTTCCTCTGTTCAATCATTTCTCAGCTCCTTCGTCGTTTTGTCTGTATGGTTCCGGCAATGGCATCCATGCATTGACAAATATTCCATAGCTTGAATATGATTTTTCATCATCTCCCGGATAGATGTACCGCCTTCATCATTTTCTTCATACCTTGCAATATCCGGCATTGTTGCATTCTCGAACGATACCAATATATAACTTTCATCCTCAGGCAAACGCTCACTAATTGGAATCCATCTGTCTTTCTCTTCCCTGCCCTCATACATCGCCAGTCTATCCACCAGCTCCTGTTTCTTATTTGGGGACCAGTATCCTGTTTTCATGCCACTTTTTCTTTCATGTGTTAATCTTTCCATAGTCTATTTCTCCGCATCTTTCCTCTTCATTTGTGCACCATTATCATAATCGTCCCATGCCATTCTCTGAGAAATCATAAATCCCCTCACAAAATCATCACTGATATTTTTAATAAAATCTTCATCACTTTTATGTTTTCTCATGTATCTCTGAACATTCCGCTTAGCTTCTTTTGTCTGATCTGTTGTGCAAATCACTTGCAATCTACCCATCATTTAACGCTATTCCTCCATATCCTTCTTCTTCAGCCGTGCACCTTTTTTATACTTTGTACACTCTTCAATCTTACAACTCCGGCTATGTTTCATGAGATCAGCATAATCACAACTATTCACCGTCGGCCGGTTGCTCCTGAACTTACAAGTCTTGCACAGGTGCCGGTCTGAATTGTCTACCGGTTCTTTTTCCTTCTTCCGGAATCTCGCTGCATGATACCCGACTGTTCCGAACGGAATACCCGTCTGATCAGCGATCTCACGATTGGTGTATCCTTCCTCTACCAGTTTCCGGATCTTCTCCTTCTTATCTTCGATATTGTCCGCCGGAAGATCTATCGTTTCTTCTTCCATCCTTTCCTCCGGCTCCGTTGGGGGGGGGTAATACTTTCCTGTGTTTCATACACTGCCCGAATGATTTCTTCCGGATCTACCTGATCAGCTTCTGTCATCCCCTGCACAGCCTGTTCAAAATCCGGATTTATGACTGCCGGCACGTCTACCAGAAAATCAAGATCTTTAAAAAGTTCCTCAAACGGAAATGTATCGTATCCTGATTTTCCATTTTTCCCAACTGAAGCTCTGTCAAGTACGATGACCTCTTTTCCCTTCCGGTAATAATCTATTGCTTTTTCAAAGTCAATTCCTGTAAACATTTATTTCGCCCCTTTCTGCAGATTCTTCAAGAATTCCACCAAATGAGTCTCACTGTCTTCGGTATGCACATACTGTTGATCAAACGTCTTTTCTCTTCCGTAGTACTTTTTATTCTTTTCCAGCAAATGAAAATAATGACTATCCTCTAACTCACCAGAATTCCAGTAATACTTTCTCTTTGGATATTCGGCTACTATCAATCTACTGCCATCCTCGAAATCATATTTGTAATAATTCACATCAATACGATCATCGTGATACCACAATCCCCAATCTTTATAATTTCTAAGCCACTCCTTCCGTTGATCATTATTCTTGAGTTTTGGAAGTTCTGGCTGTTTCGGTTCTTCTGGTGGATTCATCACCGTATCCAGATCGTGAATATATCCGGCCAGTGCTGCTACTAATATCTTCTGCTTCCGGATTCTGATATCATTTTGACCGAATTCTTTCTCAGCCATCTCAAGATATGTCTGAGCTTTCTGATTTTCTTCCCTAGCAATATCGATATCAGTTTTCTCAGATACTTCTTCATACAGCTCCGGCTCTACCTCTTTCTCCACAGGATCTGATGGAATCCTCTCTTCAACTTCCAGCATTTTCTCTTCCGGAACTTCCACCTTTTCCTGTTTATGCAAGCTCTTATAATGATTCCAACACTTCGCACATTCTTTCTGTCCTTCATGCTGATCTTCACGAGATGTTCCCCAGTTCTGCCTCAGACAGGTGTCTTGATCTGGCGGACAATCCATATTCACATTCTCAACTGCCGGCTGCTGTTTATCTTGTGCGACGTCGCACACATCATCAAGCCATCCGCACCTGCTATTGCAATTCTGATTACATTCCGAACAACAGCTATAGTTCTCTGAACAATATGCAGCTGCTCCACATATTCCACTTCTACTTTTCCGGTGATACATTTTGCCGGACCATGTTTCTCTTCCGGAAGAATCTCCGGATAATCCTCCACACACATCTGTCCAGGTACCTGCTCTGGGATCTCTTCTTCAATTTCTTCCGGTTTAGGATCTGGTGTACGTATCCCACGAATTTCTCTTGCCGTCATATCCGGCTTTACTTCTTCCATCTGTTTATCATTCAGATATAACATTTCCTGCAGCTGACTTTTTCCAAAGTTTATATATTCTTCTGACAATATCGGGGTATTACCATTCTTGGAGAACCTATCGTTCATTGCCATCCATCTGGATGCTGTTGATCGTTTGATACCATAATTATCTTCTGCAAATTCCCATATTGATTTATATCCATCTTCCAGGAATAAGCTTTTATCTCTGATCAGCTTCAGGTAGAATCCTATTGCCACAAAATCTCTCGACATGTTCTGCAGCTTCTCCTTGATGATATCTTTCGTTTCTGTGTAATTAAGTTTTTCGTACCACCTAATTTCCTCCATCTTTCTTTTCCCTTTCCCACATATCGTGCAAAGTCTGTACACGAATCGCTATCCACAACACCAGATCAATCACATCACACTGTCTTCCATATTTCTCAATCACAGCATCCTTTGCTTCGTTGAACTGCCTCATGTCATGTGATTTTGTGTAATCTCTGTATAACTTCCAACAATCGTTGTACATTGCTGTGACTCGCTTATCATATTCTTCCATATTCCACTCCTTTGTTACCGAATGTTACCATTTTGAGTGCTCGTTACCAAAACACGGAAACCGTTATAAGCCTTGAAAACACTGTGTTTTCTGGATTTTTCGCCATTCGGTTACCGAGTTACCACACATTTTCCCATGTAGGAGAACTTATTTTTCTCACTTTCACATATTTTTATCTTCCCTATAAGGGTAAAAATTGACTGGTAACTTGGGTAACGGGTAACTTTATTTGAATGGCAACTCCTCCTGCTCATACATTTCCATCGTCTCTACTGACTCAAATCCATCCTCATCCAGATTCTCATTCAACTTCAGGAACACGCATCTTACAGGATTCCCGCCTACCTTTTTCACCTTTGTCATTCGTCCGCCCTGTGTCTCGATCAGACCTTTCCGGTCCGCCCATGACAGGAATGCTTTGTCAGAAAATCCACCATTTTTACACAGATCCTTGAATGCCTGATTGTAAATAATAGCTCTTCCTTCTTCCAGAATTCCCCACTGCTCAACTTTGTTTTCCGCATCAAATTTCTGCTCATTCATTGCAATCTTATCTTTTAAATACCGGTAGCAGCGTTCATTATCACTAAGATCGTTCCTGTTGATCAGAACGGTTTTTGCCTGTTTGATTGTGATATATTCTCCGTCCCGGAACAAATAATCCGTTGCTACTTTATCTGCAGTAAGAAGGATTGCCAACGACAAGCTCTGCTTCTGCATTGCCTCATCATCCTTAAGCTCTTTCTGAAATTCTTTCTGCATCCGCTGCAGTTCTTCCTTGCCAATGCTTTTCAATGCTTCTATGTAGCGTTTTCCTGCCAAACCATAATTTTTCTTTACAAGCTCTGCAGTCTCTTGTGGATCTTCATAAACATTATCCTTGCATTCAACTTCCAGAATACGGTTAATTGCACCGCCCTGGGATACATATGAATTCAGTGGACGTTCTCCATTGGTCAGGATACAATTCCGCCACCGGTTCTCCCGGTTAATACCAAGTTCTTTGTTTGATCGGCTCTTTCCTTTTCCGGAACACATGTCGTATACCATGCCTTCAAAATTATCCCGAATCCGGCTACTGGTTTTACTGGTATCATCCAGGATCATTGGCAGATGGTTTAGCATATCTGCCTTTGCTTCCAATGCCACTTCTGTTGTCTTAAAGTCTCCGATATACGCTGATTCATCAGGATTTGCCCAGATTGATGCAGCAACCATAAGAGATACTGTTTTACCGCCTTCTGTTTCTCCCCAGAGATCCACGATAAACGGTAGTCCTCCCAGGAGACTAACCAGAACGCTCGCAAAAGATGCAGCCATCATAAATTTTATTTCCAGCCGGCCGGACTTACGGAGCTTCTGCATATGGCTCTGCCAGATTTTCCAGTTTCCACGCTCTGATACACTGTCATAGGTCTGACGGAACCGTTGATCTCCATCAAACACAATCTCCGTGTCGTAAGGAATAAAATCGTTCTGGATCCAACCAAGCTTACTGGTGGAGTACTGAACCTTGATATGGCTGTCGTTCATATTCTCCACATCTGACAGAAAACGTACCAATAGCTTTGCATTTTCCGATGTGACAGAAATGCCTCTTCCTGAAAGAGCTACGATCTTGCTGGCAGATGTCACCATTGTTTTAGGGACAATAATCTCATCCCACCGTCCATTTCGCTTATATGCGATTTTAATCTGCTCTTCGCCAGTCTCTAAGTTCTTCATACGTTCTATTGGCAGAATTGGATGATAGCACGCAACTGTTTCCACTTGGCTGTCGTTCTGTGCGAATATACCATCTTCTCCGGCAACCCATGCTCCGCAGAACATGTTATTGTATGGTCCTTCAAAGTTCGTCCACTTGTCCAACATTGCTATTGGCTTCTTGCGCTCCCGCTGCTTTGCCTCCCGATCCACTTTCTTGTACGCTTTTAACAACTCTTCGAACTTCTTCTTTACTCCAAGCTCTGCAGCTCGATCTGTCAGTGAAAGGATCATTCGAGCCTTCATTATCTCGTCTTCCTGGTCGAATATCTCTAAAAAGATATCCTCTGCCAATATGCTTTTACTATCCAGCCTTGCTAAAGGCTCCATGTGATCACCTTCTTTTTTCTAATATTTCTGCATGATATAATTCAAGCTGCAGTGCATTGTAACAATCGCACCACACATCTGATAATGGCTCTGACCGGTCAAGGAACTTCCGGTATATTGCTATCAAATCATTATTTAGCTTTCGTTTTTGCCGGAATCGTTCCTCCTGCTTTTCCCGCATCAGCTTCTCTTTCTTTGCATGATACACGGCCAGGGATGACTTGAAAGATGGATCGTATCCCCCGCCTAGCATCCGGAAAGCTTCCTTAAATGAAATACCATAAAACATTTCAATAAAAGTAAAGATATCTCCATTTGCTCCACACCCGAAGCAGTTAAAGTCTTTATCATAGATCTTCATGGAAGCTTCCCGATCGCCTTTGTGAAACGGACACTGAATAAAGCCTGACCGGTTCGGCTGCGGAAGTCCGCATTTATTTAAAATGTCCCGCATACTATATGTTTGCTTAATCTCCTCGCTGGTCATCTGGGGTCACCGCCCCCCCCCCCTGCAAGAATCCGCATGATTTCTTTTCCGGTATCTTTTTTCTCGCAGAATTCAAAACGGACATTATATCGATCACGAATGGTACATAGAGATTTGTACAGCTGATTACCGTCAACTGCTTTGGCTGACACCACATACTTCTCACGTTTACCATTCACCATGCGCCACCGGACTTCATGCTTCCTGGGATTCTCCCAGAACCACACATCTTCCAGACTCTGGATATCTGGACCATGCTCCACCAAAATCACAAGCTGTATCCCTGCATTGATTGCCCTCAGAAGCTCTCGCTTGAATCGTTCATGCTGCTGGCAGACGTTCCCGCATAATTCCTGCAGATTCTGCTTCCGATCGATGATGAGCCTGGGGTTATCCAGACTCATATAATCGCCAACTAATAACTTACTCGAGAAATGCTTTACGCCATTATCATCAAATGTCTTAAGAATTTTGCGAATAGCACGCTGCTTTTCTCTTGTATCAATTTGTATATCCACTTACATCGCTCCTAGTTAAATGGCAGCTCCTCATCAATGCCATCCGGAATATTCATAAATCCATCCCCTGCAGGTGTAGATCCCTGCGGATACCCATTGATGTGATTCTTGTATGCTCTTGTCTCGTTCATATCCGGCACTGCAGCATCGACGACCTTGTCCACACTTACAAACCAACGAAGCACCCTCTTCTCCATCTCTCTGCCATCATAGTAATCCATCTGAGGACCATACACGCCGCCAACCAGTTTTCCCTTGAACTGCTGACCGAAATTATCTCCCCACTGCGTTGTGAATCCCTTGTTGGAATGTTCCACGCAGGTCAAAAATGTCTTAAATGAACGGCTACAATCTCCATTCTCATCTTCTGTCAGAATGTATTGCGTTGCCTGGTTCGACCATTTCTTGTCTGGGCGAATATCATTCTTGAACGATTCTGCAAAATATCCCGCCTGCTTATCTCCTGGAGCGAAATCAAAGAACACAACAATCATTGGTTTATTGGTCTTTGACATTCGTTCCTCAACCTGTTTAATTACCAGTGTATGTCCTCCAAGCTCAACGGGAGTAAATTCTCCCTGAGCCTGTGTATTTTCATAATTATTCGGTTTTCTCATTTTAATAGTCCTCCAATGCTTTCATTACTTCTACAATATCGTTATCAATCTCCATCTGGTCAAATGCTCCCATTGGAGATTTTGCCGTACTATTGTTTGCCTGAGTTTCAAATTTATATGCTCCATCTACGCACTTGCTAAGCAGTACTGTAGTGAACTTACTTTCCAGACAGATCTTGTCCAGCTTCTTACCAGAAGTTTTGATTCTGGTGAACATATAACCGGCTTCATCGTGATCTGTCTGTGTATGTGCCGTAAAAATAATCGTCAGATCATCCCTGTATGTATACGCTTCACATACCAGATCCCACACACACGCTGCAAGATCCACCCATTTGTCATAACCTTTTTCCTTACTCCGGCGCATCTCATCAGCTACCATCAGTCCGTTGACTGTATCAACTACAATCACTTTGACTCCAGGGCAAGCTTCTGCAATTCGTTTAATATACTGACGGACAATATTTGCATCGTCGCATGCCAGATAGTTTTTGTTCTCTTTGTTATACTGTTTTCTCCATCCCTTCCAAGAAAGTCCCTTCTTGTCAGCGTCGATATAGTATGTTGATTTTGGATCTAAATTTCTCATAGATGTTGTTTTTCCAGATCCAGATTCTCCCATAATGCAGATAACTTTACTCATTACATTCTTCCTCCTCCGTTACTCTTGATGACCATAAATCAGCGAAATGTAAAATCATATACAACAGTGTTTCATTTCCCTGAATTTCGTATTTGAATGGTCCATACAGTCCGTTATGCCACAGGATTGCCTGCTGTTCCTCTTCGGTGAGATCAATAAACTTAGATGCAATGGCAACAGATCTTACTTCGTGATCCACATACATGAGATCCGGATTAGATTTGTACGGCTGCGCTTCACTCTGCTTCGGTGCTGGATCCGGATTTGCTTTTGTTGCCCGTCCTTTCAGCATATTCGGCACATAATTTGCTTTCCCGAACTGTCCCATCTTGCCAAGATCGTGAAGCAGCGAAACGATGACGATTGAATTTCTGAACGATGATATCGGGTATCCCAATCCATTTGCGATCTTTAATGCGTTTTCGTACACATTAAAACTATGTTCAGCAAGTCCACCCTCTTCTGCCAGATGAAATCTTGTGCTGCATGGTGCAGTAAAGAATCCTTCATTCTCCATATGTTCAATTAACCTATCCATTCCTTTTCTACCTGTACTTAATAAAAGTTCTTTGATTTTTTCTTTATACATCTTCATCTTCCTCCACATTTGATAATTCAAATCCTAAAATTCTGGCTATCATTCCCCGTGATACGGAATATGTCTGTGGTATTGTATATTCCTTTAAGATATCTGCTCTAGCCTGAATCTCCAAAAGTTTCCTGTATTCTTCTACAGAAATAGTAACCGTATTATTCTCGCCCACGTTCATCATCCTCCTTCTGTAATGTAGGAAAATCTTTCAACAGTTTTTCCATCCACTGTTCTGCATCCCGATTGCCAAATCCGATAATATCTTCTCCCAAAACTAATCCAAAGATCGCATCGCCGGCAATCATACAACCATGCTCTTCGATTCCATAGAATACAGAAGCCACTGCATTGCAAGAAAGTCCTTTGATTAACCCTTCCTCATCAACCAGCATAATCACCGGAGCTTTGAAGTAGTCCCACATCTTTCTTGTCTTCACAGTCTCGAAATATCCGCCGACTGCCTGCTGGATAGATCTGAAATCCTTAAAATCTACATCGACGATAGAGATCTTATTATCCGTTGTAATTTTCAGCGTCTTCATCTTTTCTCCTCCGCCTGCTTAATTGTGTCAGTTACAATATCTGTCAGAGCTTCTTTTGCCAGTTCTTCTGGCATATGTCCACGAAGTGTTTTATACATTGCCGCCGTAACTCCTTTATATTCCTTTATCAGTTCTGCTCCTGATCCAAGTAGTTCTACCTGGCATCCCGTTATTCCGCTGCAAACGGACTGTGATGTTGCTTTAATCATTTGACTAATTTCCTTTCTTCTCATATAATATAGTTGACTAATTTCTTGAGCGCCCAAAGCTTGCCGGCTTATACGGGTGCTCTTCTTATTTCCACGTCTTTCCATGTCAGATCAAAGATCTGTCTTAACTGATCCGGCGTATAGATTTTTGCTGATGGTATCGTCACCCAACTGATCAGGTAATTTCTTCGCACCTCTACGGTATTTGAATCCTTGCTGATCGCATTTAAGTGCTCTTGGATTCTTTCCAGTTCTTTCCGGAATTCATGATCGTCCATCAACCTTGGTATCTCTTGCAACGTCCTCACCCCCTTATCTAAGAATCAACCACACGAACAATATAAGGTCGAATGATATACCGACCGCGCAACCGATCACACAGCCGATTAGCAGTTCTCTTATACCTCTCTGCAGCTTATTTTTTGGTCCTCTTCTTTTCATGCTTGTCCTCCCTTCTACCGCCTAAGCGGTTTTCTACTTCTGGTATCCTAAATATCCAACAGAATTCCCGTTTAACTCATTCACGGCTTCATCCTTATCTTTTTCCGCCATAGTATCCATATCTCTTTCAGAAATAAGACTTCCATCTTCTTTTCGTATAAGTCTTAAAATAAATATATGTTTCAAACTGCATCACCTCTTTATAGGTTATGTATCACTGTTTGTACTTGTTGCATTCTGATCTTTGACATGAATCGCACAATCATTTATTCCGACCACTGTTGTTACTGGTGAACAACCTATATATTGAACGGTCTGCTCCACATTTTCTCTCATACACTTTCCGCAAACCAGACAATAATTTGCATTCTCTGGAAGCTCGGTAAAACATACTGGGCATAATCGCTTCATAATATCCACCTCTCTTTTATTGCATCTTTCTTCAATCTCTCCTATACTCTAAATACAAGCACTGCCATGCTGAGTATTTATGAAAGGAGATACATTGTATGGATCCTAATTGGCACGCCCAACTAATGGTTGACGAAATCAACAAACAAAGTGAACGTGATGCCCTTTTAAGGGAAACCCACGATACTCTTTTGCAAATGCAAGAAGCATCTGAAAAGGAATCTGCTATAAATTCAAAGCGATTTATAATTCAGACAGTTCTTTCTGTAGCATCTCTAATTGTTGCTGCAATTGCTGCTGTTGCCTCCATAATTTCTTTGTTGTAAGAACTATAGATATTTGATCGATAGCCGTTAACACTGCGGCTATTGATACTAATAAAACGGATACGCTTTCAACCACTTTATTCCCTCCCTTCTTTTGAACCTGTTTCATCTGTTGCTGAAATCAATTCATCCACAGCCACACCGAAATATCCAGCCAAAATTTTAAGCTTGGCTATCTTCGGTTTGCTCCTTCCTGATTTCCAATCAGAAAAAGTAGACTTCGGAATCCCCGTATCTTTTGCTACCCTGTAGTCAGATACACCTTTTTGATTTCGAAGTTCTACATATCTTTCATACATAAAAATAATCACCTCATTTCCGAACTTTCTATTGATTTTAGTTCGGAAATCAGATACAATATATTTACCAGATACATTGACAAATGAATTAAAACTTAATTCTGTTTTGATTTCCGAACTTTGTAGCTTTATTATAGTGCGGATTTCAGAACTTGTCAATAACTTTTTGTACTGATTTCAGAATTTATTGTTTAGAGGTGTATTATGTATGAAATTTATTGCAAGTTAAGAGATTCCAAAGGGATGAAAGACTCTGATGTAGCAAAGGCTACTGGAATCACAAAATCCACTTTTTCAGATTGGAAGAATGGCAGAAGTAATCCTAAAGATGCTAAGTTGCAGAAGATAGCTGATTTATTTGGTGTAACTGTCGAATATATTCGCACTGGGAAAAAATCTAACGAATACTACACAAACAACGAAACTGCACAGGTAGCACAAGAGATATTTGAAAACAAAGAACTGAAAGCGCTGTTTGATGTCCAGAAAGATATGGATCCGGACGACTTAAAAGCTCTGCATAGCATGGCTCTCGCGCTTAAACGAAAGGAACGTGGTGATATTGACGACACCGGATGTTAATGTCGTTCTTATGGACTTTCCTAGTAAAAAAGGAAATGAAATGGTTGTTCCGAACGAAGACGGAAGCTACACGATACTGATCAATGCCGGATTGAATTATGAATCTCAGCTTAAGGCATATGAGCATGCCATGAGTCATATAACAAATGATGACTTTTTAAAAGGTAATGTACAAGAAATTGAATACTATGCTCATCATCCACACAAAGATCCAGAACCGGCTCAAATCTATCTTGATCGCATCAAGCAATTGCAAGCGGAACGAAGACGATTAAAGAAGCGGATTGCTCGTGATCAGAAACGCGTTGAATTTATTCAGGAACATTGCGATATGTTCCACCGAGCTGAACACCACTATCTATATGGTGATGATTTATAAAATATGAAAGAGAGGAAAATGTATGGAGTTCAATGATGTAATTAAACAATTTTCAGAAAGGATACTGTCTTTAAAAGACACCATCACTACAGAAGAATCCACAAAAATGTCTCTTGTAGTGCCTTTATTTCAACTTCTTGGGTATGATGTTTTCAATCCAAATGAATTTTGCCCAGAGTATATTGCTGATGTAGGAATTAAAAAAGGCGAAAAGGTTGATTATGCAATCCTTGAAAATGGACAACCGAATATTTTAGTCGAATGCAAAAGTTGCTCAGAGCAACTCGACAAACATTCGTCTCAACTTTTTAGATATTTCGGGACATCTCCTGCTAAATTTGGCATTCTTACAAATGGCATAATATATCGTTTTTATACAGATTTAGAAGAATCAAACAAAATGGATCTTGTGCCATTTCTAGAAATAGACATGACAAATTTAAAAGATTCTTCCATCAATGAATTAAAAAAATTTTGTAAAGATAATTTTGATAAGGACAAAATATTTAGTACTGCCGAAGAGCTTAAATATAGCAGTCAAATAAAAAACATCTTAACAAAACAGTTTGAATCTCCAACAGAAGACTTTGTTCGATTTATTTTAGCGGATATATACGATGGTCAAAAGAATCAGAGAATAATTGAAAAATTTACGCCTGTGGTAAAACGAGCTTTCTCTTCTTTTGTAAATGAAATAGTAAATAGTAAAATTTCTTCTGCATTAGCTGACGATTATGATAAAGATGAAGAATCAGAACCCGAGATCAAAGAACCCGCATCAAAGATTGTTACAACGGAAGATGAAATTGAAAGTTTCTACATTATTCGCGGACTTCTTGCTGGTATCGTACCCGTTGAAGATATAGTTCACCGTGATACCGAAAGTTATTTTGGAATTCTGTATAAAGACAATAATAGAAAACCGATTTGTCGCCTCAATCTTGATGCAAGAAATAAACAGCTTCTCATCCCGGATGCTAATAAAAAATTCGAACGTATTTATATCGACTCTTTAAACGATTTGTACAAATACAAAAACCGTTTAATAGAAGTTGTAAAGAGATATATGTAATTCATCCAGTATCTCTAACCATAAATACACTGCCCTCTTGATACTTATGTATTTGTATGGCGGAGATATCTGATTGAATAAACAAACTCTGGAAAAACGAAATATTTTGAAACAAATAACACGAAAGGAAAATACGTATGAAAAAGAAAATTGTAGCACTGATGCTTTCCGTAGCACTGGCAATGTCTTTTACCGCCTGTGGCAATTCAGACACTTCTAAAGCTGATACCAAGAAAGAAGAAACTTCTAAAGACGGTGGAACACTTAAAGCTGAGAAAAATATTCTGAGTGTAGAAATTACTCTTCCAGCATCACTTGTTGAAGATGATTCAGCTACTCTTACAGACGAGGCAAAATCTGCCGGTGTAAAGGAAGTCACTAAAAATGATGATGGATCCATTACCATGAAAATGACAAAGAGCGCTCACAAAAAACTTCTTAACTCCATTAAGGAAAGCGTCGATCAAAGCAATGACGAAATGCTTTCAGACAAAGAAAATTATCCTTCTTTTGATTCTATCACTTACAATGATGATCTTACTGAATTTACTGTTAATGTCGATTCGTCTCTTTATGGCGGAATGCAGGGTTTCGCTGCTCTTGCATTCTACATGGAAGGAAATATCTATCAGGCATTAAATGCAGTTCCTGAAGATCAGCTTAAAACCGTTGTGAATTTTGTCAACAAAGATAGTGGAGAAGTTATTGAAAGCGGTGATTCTTCAAGCATGGCGAACTCACAGTCAGATTCAGAAACTATCGCACAATAACAGTAGTTACAAATAAAAACGCCCCAGTGTTACCAGCACTGGGGCATTGAGAAAACTATACTTTGCAAGGAACTTGCGGTATAATCCTCTCCCTCACAGAGACTATTATATCACAAATTCCTGGCACCGTGTAGGTGTTATTTTTGTACCCATTTTTGTGCGACGTCGCACATATAATTACAGGAAGGTGATACAATGAGCGTAAAATATGCATACGGCTACATCCGGGTATCCACTCATGATCAGGAAGAGATCTCCCCGGACTCCCAGGAGCACCTCCTCCGGGACTATGCAGCCAAGAACAATATTGTAATCCTGAAGATCTTCACGGACCTAGGTATCTCCGGAAGAAAAGCCAATAAGCGTCCCGGCTTTCAGGAGATGATCGGACTGGCCAAAGCTGATGATCATCCGGTTGATCAGATCCTGGTATGGAAGTTTTCCAGGTTTGCCCGGAATCAGGAAGAATCTATCGTTTATAAATCTCTATTAAAAAAGCAGCACAATGTAGATGTTGTGAGCGTATCCGAGCCACTCTCCGATAATCCCTTTGGCAGCCTGATCGAACGTATCATCGAGTGGATGGACGAATACTACTCTATTCGATTATCCGGCGAAGTGTATCGAGGTATGAAAGAAAATGCACTCCGTGGAGCATACCAGGCACGTCCGCCGCTTGGCTACAAGGTTGTGGAGCATGGCAAGCCGCCGGTGATTGTTCCGGAAGAAGCAAAGATTGTTCGGACTATATTCGAAAAATACACAAATGAAGGCATGAGCTTCTTTGATATCGCCAGATACCTAAATTCTTTAGGACTCAAGACTTCACATGGAAAGCCATTTGAACGAAGATCTGTCGAATACATCATCCAGAATCCTTCCTATTGTGGCATGATCCGGTGGAACCGGACAGAGAACAGTACCAATCGTATCAAGGATAAGGACGAATGGATTGTTACAGAAGGGCAACAGCCGGCTATCATATCAAAGGAATTATTTGAATCGGCACAGGAGCGATTTAAAGCCACCTACAAGCCGGTTGGCAAGCGCCCCTCTTCCACTTATAAGCATTGGCTTTCCGGACTACTGAAATGCCCGGATTGCGGACGCACCTTAACCTCAACCACTATGAAACGAGTCAATGGGGAAAAATATTCTTACTTCTCCTGCTACGGATACAGCAAAGGTAAATGTAAAAAGCCGAACGGCATCAGCTCACTGGTCCTTGAGAAGGAAGTTCTGGCCAGTATCAAAGAAATATTGGATACCAAAGATATTGTCTATGAATTGCGTGAATATCAGCCGACAGAGCAGTTTGATGAGCGCAAGGCTATAACAGAACAATTGGAAAGTTTAACCGGCAAAGAGGAACGAATAAAAGCCTCCTACCGGGAAGGGATTGATACACTGGAAGAATATAAAGCGAATAAAGCTATCATTCAGAAAGAACGTGAATCCTTAGAACAACAATTAAAGGATTTGAAAAAGGCAGCGCATAAATCTGATCAGGATCCGGCGGATGCTATGCTGCAGAAGGTACGGAGTGTGTATGATATTCTCATCTCCAACAATTATACATACGTGCAAAAGAACGAAGCCCTGAAGCAGATCATCGACAAGATTATCTACGATCGCAAGAACGATTCTCTTAAAATCTACTTTTTCTTATACAGGTAAAATACCCGCAAGCCAAGTAAAATCAAGGGTTTGCGGGTACTTTATAGGTTATAACAATTTGGTTGACCCAATGGGGATCCAAATCCTTAGGCGACCAGGGCTATTCCCCTATCGAAATTCTCCGTTACTACTACGGTGACGACATGTACATTAACACCGCCGAAGCCATCTCCGGCATCCCATCCTCCTGGCCTGGCTATACTCTGGAAATTGGTTCTTCCGGCAATAAAGTTTTGCAGATGCAGGAACAATTAAATGTCATAGCAGGTGCTTATCCTGCTATTCCGAAAATTACTGCTGACGGGATTTACGGACCTGCAACTGCAGAATCAGTCCGTACATTCCAGAAAGTATTCGGACTGCCACAGACCGGAACAGTCGATTATACTACATGGTATAAAATTTCCGAAATTTACGTAGGCGTATCACGAATTGCTGAACTGTATGGATAATAATCGAATCGCTCTAATGATAAACGGCTTAATCACCCCTGAAAAGAAAGGATGGTAACATGAAAGCAAAAGATTGGAAAAAATGGGCTAAATGTGCCGGTATTAGGGCAATAAAGACTGTCGCGCAGACCGCCATAGCAACAATTGGAACCGTAACTGTACTTGGGCAGATAGACACGAAATTAGTAATTTCCACATCCATGCTGGCCGGAATATTATCACTGCTAACCAGTATTACCGGTTTGCCGGAATGTAATTCCGAAAACAAATAATGCTCTCTTTTGTATACTTTTGTATCAAAAGTCCCCCTTAAGTAGACTTTGATATGCTACCCTCATATAGGACAATGAAATATAAAAGTCCTATATGGGGGTATTTT